>ERZ827440.914-NODE-914-length-36802-cov-4.235529_pt1 | contig 36802 bp, 31 predicted proteins | sample MGYA00519774_ERZ827440 | MGnify/ENA primary metagenome ERZ827440 (study PRJEB31778, sample SAMEA3449302) | human gut metagenome | biome: human gut; feature: human-associated habitat; material: faeces | place: United Kingdom | collected 2010/2012 ... | reverse complement strand
GTCGGCGTTGCGAAGTGCTGGTTGCCCCAGCCGCCTCTGCCGCCCTTGCAGAGGATAAAGTCCTCCGAGTCCGACATGTCCTTGATGACCTCGTTTGTCTCGCTGTCGCGCACGACCGTGCCGCGCGGAACCTTGATGCTCAGGTCTTCTCCGCGCTTGCCCTTGCATCTGCCGCCCTGTCCGTCCATGCCGTTGGGCGCGACATATTTGCGCTTGTAGCGGAAATCCATCAGCGTGGACAGGTTGTCGTCGACTCGCAGAACAATCGAGCCGCCGTTGCCGCCGTCGCCGCCGTCGGGTCCGCCTGCCGCAACATATTTTTCGCGTCTGAACGAAACACAGCCGTTTCCGCCGTTGCCCGCTTTGATTTCAAGCTGAGCCGTATCAGTAAACACTGCCATATACTCACCTCCGAGAACAACCAAAAAAGGGCTGCGGCAAAAGGAACACACTAAGAATTATCAAAGCCAATACCCATACGCATATCCGACCGCAAGGAGCGGAAGGCATAACAATATAGGGCAATGGCGCAAGACCTTCCGTGAATTCACTTTGCTGCAGCCCCTTTTAAGACGCAATTACTGAGCGATTGAATAAACGCTAACCTGCTTCTTATCTCTACCCTTACGCTCGAATTTTACCTTGCCGTCGATAAGAGCAAAGAGAGTATCATCACTACCGATACCAACATTGGTTCCGGGATGAATTTTTGTTCCTCTCTGTCTTACAAGAATATTGCCGGCGAGAACGAACTGACCGTCAGCACGCTTTGCGCCAAGTCTTTTTGATTCGGAATCTCTGCCGTTCTTTGTGCTGCCGACACCTTTTTTATGAGCCAGCGCCTGAATATTAATAGTTAACATGGTTTTATTCCTCCATTACCGTAATTTTCAAAAATTTTTCATACTGCTGTGAAAGCTGATATAAAAACATTTCCAATGTTTCAAGATAGCTTTGTGCAATATCCGACGGTTGATTAAGTGAAAACTCAATTCCTCCGTCAAAAACCGCATATTCGCAGTCGATTTTTTCGGTTTCGTCAATACCGAGAATGGCAAACTGTGCGGCAGTTGAAACAGCCGCGCAAACAATGTCGCTTCCTGCCTCAGCAAAACCGGAATGTCCCGAAAATTCAAAGGCTGATATTTTGCCTTCTTTTTTGTGAAGTCTTACTTCTATCATTATGATTAACCGATGTTTTCGATTTTAACCTTTGTGAAGTACTGACGATGTCCCTGCTTTTTGTGATAACCCTTTTTAGGCTTGTACTTGTAAACTATAATCTTCTTAAGACGAGCGTTCTTAAGTACTGTAGCTTCAACCTTAGCACCTTCAACATAAGGAGCACCGCATTTGAAGCCGTCATCACCGGATACTGCGATTACCTTATCGAAAGTAACCTTTTCACCTTCGTCAACACCCAACTTTTCGACGTTAATAATATCGCCGACCTTAACCTGATACTGCTTTCCGCCTGTTTCAATTACAGCATACATTATGCTGCACCTCCTGTTTTAATCAAACTCGCTAAGCACAGGTACCTCCGAAGAAGTTTTAAAAACCTTGCCTACGCGGCAATCATTAGTTTAACATATTTCAAGAGTTTTGTCAAGGGTTTTTGCAGATTTTATATTCTTTTTTTACGCATTTTTATCAGTTATCTTCTCTCATCATAATAAATCCGCATTGCCTGCCCAGATCGCCGCATCTGTGGGAAAAAAATAAATCGTTTCTGCATTTTGTGCAAGCACTGCTTCTGTCAATTTTTGAAACTCCGCTCTCTCTTAGGTCATATTCTATAAATCCTGCAACATCGGCATAATACTTTTCGCCGCATGGCGTTACCAGCTTTTCATATATTTCTTCATGTGATTTTTGAAACATTTCCGCCGCATCTCCGCCGATTTCAAAGCAGCACTTCCCAATAGACGGTCCGATTGCGGCAATGATGTTTTCAGGCTCACAGCCAAATTCTTTATTCATTTTTGCAACTGCGTTTTTCACAATTTTTTGTACGGTTCCTCGCCAGCCCGAATGAACTGCTCCTATTACTTTTTTTACTGGATCATAAAGCAAAACGGGAACGCAGTCTGCCGTAAAAACACAAAGAGCAATGTTTTTGCGGTCGGTTATTATGCCGTCTACGCCGTAATCGAAGGAATTTTTGCAATCCGCAACATTATGCTCGGTAACAACCTCCACAACATCGGTATGAAGCTGTTTTGCAAACACGATTTTATCAAATCCCATTGCTCGCTTTACAATTTCATAGTTTCGTCTGTAGCTTTCATCAGCGGTATTAACCCCGAGATTTAGTGAGTAATACGGTTTTTCGGTGCTTACTCCGCCCAATCTTGTGGTAAATATGTGAGGGACGGGCAACAAATCAGAGAAATATCCCTCAAGCCCGTTTTTCTTACCTAAGCTAATCATTTAATGACAATCCTTTCTATGGATTCACACCTGCCCGCCGAATTAATATCAAAAACTACAGCGTTCAGCATAGTTTCTCCGACAGCCGCTTCGTATTTGTGGGGCTTTTTATCCAAAAACCTGCTAAGTGATGTTTCGGGCTTCATTCCAATTACAGAATTAATAACTCCCGTCATTCCAATGTCGGTTATATATCCCGTACCTTTTGGCAAAACTCTGTCATCGGCAGTCATAACATGAGTATGTGTTCCGAAAACCGCCGACACTCTGCCGTCAAGATACATTCCCATAGCGCACTTCTCGCTGGTAGCTTCGGCATGGAAATCAACAATAATTATTTTTGACTGCACTTTTTTAAGTATATCGTCAACCGCTCTGAAAGGGCAGTCGAGTGGCTCCATGCCAACTCTGCCCAAAACATTTATAAAACAAACGCTTTCCCTGCCTAAATCAAGCTCCGCATATCCGCATCCTTCAACGCCCTCCGGATAATTTGCAGGTCTGATAATTGAATTTGAATCATTCAACAGCTGATTTACCTGATAATTATCCCATGTATGATTACCCATTGTTATTATGTCCGCACCGTAGCTCATTATTATATCATATGCATCCTTCGTAATACCTCTACCGCCTGCTGAGTTTTCGCCGTTTACTATGCACAAATCAATTGATTTCTCTCTTTTAAGCTTTGGAAGACTTTGCTTTATTCTTTCAAGACCGCTTTCCGCAACAACATCACCTACAGCAAGTATTCTCATATTCCACCTCAATTATTTTCTTTATTATATTGTATCATATTTTATTTCAAAAGTAAATATGAACTTTTAAACATAAAAAGTCCCGGTGCAAATTGCACCGGGACAGTTAATCAAATTAATGATTAATAATCGTATTCAACATCGATTTTGTCAACATTGAAGCTATCCTTGTAAACAACGATATCCTTTGTTGATCCATTGTACTTTCTAACAAGTACCAAAGAACCTTTGTCGATGTCGGAAGAAGAACCTACAGCAACCTTTTCATCGTTTTCTTCGAAGCTAAAGTCAACAGTTGTGATGTTAGCAGAAGAATAGTTAGCAGTCATTGTGTAGTCGATCCATTCGCCACCGGCTGTAGGAAGAACTCTTGTTGCAACAGTGATTGTCTTGTTTGTCTTATTCTTATCGGTTACTTTACCGAAAGCGATAAAGCATTCGCAACCTTCACCGTAGTAACCCTGAGCTGCGCTGAAGTTCCATGTTGTGAAGTATTCAGCTTTGTAGTAAGGAACACCGTCGATGTTTCCGTTTTCATCAAGCTCAGTCTTTGTAGGAATAGGATAGATCTTCATGAGGTTATCAATAGAACCATCACCAGCTTCGCTGAACATTACAGCTGCACCGGCATAGAGACCATAACCTACTTCGAGTGAATACTGATCATAACCGTCAGCGGATGTTACATGACCTGTAGCAGTCTTACCAAGGCAGTCAAGAGTGTTGGAATCTTCTGTTGTCTTGGAAACTACTTTACCATTCTGGATCATGTAAAGCTTGTAAACTTCATCGCCGTTGGAGTTCTTAGCTACAGATACTGACTGTACTACAGCAATAGAGCTCTTTTCGTCGATTTCGCTACCGCTTGTTCTCATAACAACAGCCTTAGCTGTGTTATTCTTGTCGATTTCATAGTAGCTTACGTTCTTATAGTTCTTAGCATTTGTAAGACCAGACTTACCATAAACCTTAATTCTGTCTTCAGCGTCTTTCTTAGCAAGATCTGAAGGAACATCGAAGATTACAGTAGAACCGTCAACAATGTAAGCACCCAATGTGGATTCACTGTTGTTATAGTAAGCTGTTACATTTTCTGCCCAGATTGCAAATCTTGTAGCAAACGATGTTGCGCCAGCCTTGTTGCCGGGGAGATACAATTTGTCAATCTGTGTAGCATTACCGGTCTTTGTATCATAAGAAACAATGAAAGGTGTATAAGCGCCATCTTTGTTCAATTCTGCATCAAGGATTGCATATGCATCGTCAATTGCATCATCAGCCTTTTCGATGTCATACTTTGTTGTTGTCTTTGAATACTTGCCGTCGCCGTTAACTGCATAAGTTACAAGGTCAAATGCTTTGTTGATTTCAAGTTCAACATTTTCGCCCTTAGAGGTCTTAGCATAAACAGTAAGCTTTCTGTAGTTATCGCTTCTGCCGTCAGTATCAATGTCATAAATTACTGCATAGTCCTTAGAAGCAGCTTCGGTATCAATGTAAGCGATCTTACCGTCGCTGTTGAGGTAGAATGTACCAGCATCGTCAAGTTCGAAGTCATCAAGCTTGAGGATATCGCTATCAACGATCTTGTACTTTTCACCGTCGATGTAAACAGCCTTAGAAGTCTTTTCTGTTACAGTACCCTGAACGGAGTTGCTGCAAACAACAATCTTAAGAACTGCTGCATCGTCTACGAGATCGGGATCGAGTTCATCAGCATATACAGAAAGAACATCGTTTTCTTTAATGTCTTCAAGGCTGAGCTCTTCACCGTTTGTATCAACGATAGTGAAAATCTTTGTGTTTTCATCAAGTTCGATATCAACATCGTTCTTAGTATCAATGATACCCTTTTCAACGTCAACATCAGATACTACATAGCTGTTGTATGTATCAACAACAACCTTTTCATATACGCCGTCAGAACCCTTTGTTACGCCGCTTTCAGCGTTGTAGGATTTAGCGTCGATAAGCTTAATTGTACCGTTCTTGAGGAGACTGAGATCGTTCCAGTCAGCACCGTTTACAACTGTACCGTTCACTACGATTGTGCAGAGACTTGAGTACATATCGGAATCAAGAAGTTTAACGAACTGAGCTTTAGTATCGTTTTCTGTCTTGTAGTACAATCTTGCGTCATTACCTGTAAGAGCTTTGCCGTTTTCACCGGGGATTGCATCACCGGGGAATACAACAGGTGTGGAAGAATAGAAGTCAGAAACTGCAATTTCAAATGTTTCCTGTGCAGAATCGTCAGGTACGATGCAGAGCATTGTAGCTGTCTTAGCTGCGCCGTTATCCTTTGCATAGATAACTACGGAATCACCGAAGTATGCATCAGGATCTGTGTTGCCGATTTCTACCTTCTTGTTTTCAACTGTCTTACCGTTTTCATAGTAGTAATCGTTGTCACGATAGTATGTACCGGAAATTGTAGCATATCCTGCAGCGGTCTTGTTTGTACCCTTTGTAGGAGTAGCATTGATTTCAGCGTTGTCATACTTAACTACGTTGAGGTAATCATAAAGAAGTGTCTTAGCTGTTACTTCAACCTGTACAGCAGATCCGCTGTAAGCTGTTTCTTCCATGAGCTTGATTTCAAGAGCATTGTAAAGAAGAACTGCTACAACGCCTCTGTTACAACCGTCTGTTGCTTCAACGCCTGTGATACCGTCTGTAAGACCACAGGAAGCAGCAGCGATAAGGTAACCGGAAGGCCATCCGCCGTTTCTTACAGCAACTACGTCACGACCAAGTGCGCAAACGAGCATCTTAACAGCTTCCTGATAGTTAACTGTTGAGTTAGGATCGAATGTGCCGTCGCCACGACCAACGATGATATTCTTCTGAGTAGCGATGTTGATAGAACCAACTGCCCAGTCAGCGCTGCCGTTGCCAACATCTGTGAAGTTGGAGCTGTTAGCTGCTGCAGAAGCTGCTGCATTAGCAAGACCGATTTCTCTAACGATGAAAGCAGCCATTTCAGCTCTTGTTACAACTTTGTCTCCGCCGAAGGAACCGTCTTCATAGCCGGCTACAATACCGAGTGCGGAGAGAACTTCAACTGCTTCTGCGTATTCTGTACCTTCAATATCATTGAAAGTAGGAGTAGCTGCGGAAGCTGTTGTGATTGTGAGTGCGGTAAAAGTGCTGAGTATCATACAAAGCGCTAATACCAGAGCCAATACCTTTTTGAGATTTTTCATGTCTCAAATCCTCCCTTGTGTTAAAAGTAGTTTTTTGAAAGAGTAGCCTGAGTCCAACGATACCTCTTTCATCATACCGTTAAACTTGCCTTCGCAGCAAACTTGCCATTCGCTGCTTTTTTGCCTTCTTGCACCATCGTCTGTTTTGATTATACCATTGAATTTCACGAATGTCAATGGTATTTTCAACTTGTAACACAACTGTAAACTTCCGAATACACCCATGTCAAAGCCGAAACCGACAGAAAATTTTGCAAAACCGACGCAACTTCCATCGGTTCATTATTATTATAGCACACAAAGCTCACAAAATGCAAGATAAATTTTTATTTTAAATAAATCTGTAAAAATTCGATAAAATTATTTTAATCAAAAAAAGTCTTTACTAATTCGTCTTTTTGTGGTATAATATTGTAGGTATGAATTAAAAGGAGGTATTTTTATGGCTTCAAAGTCAGCGAATAAGGAGTCGAAAACCCTTATGTATAAAGGAAAACCGATGTTTCGCAAAGATAATGTTATCTATTACGGCAATCCCGAAGATAAATATATTGTGGTAATGACAGAAAAAAATTACGAGGAAATTAACGGAGTTAAGGTTGCCACATTGGTAAATGTTGCTCTTTCAACCAACGAAACAAAGGGCAAGGGCAAGGAGAAGATAATTAAGCAAAGCGACCGCGAAGGTATTTACGATGCGCTTGATTTCGGAGAATACTGGTTGCAGGACGCTCTCGGCGAGATTTAGTCAGGAGGCTCATATGTGTAAAAAAATCAAACTGTTTTTACCTCTTTTGGCTGTTCTGATGATATTTTCATCCGTTACGGTAAGCGCCGGCTTTTTCGGGGTTGTTGACGGAGATGTTGTAAATGTCAGAAATTCGGCATCTACAGATGACGAAGTGCTTGGTAAGCTCGGATTCGGAACGCCGGTAAATGTAATAGGATATATATCCTCCGGGTGGTACAAGATTTCGTGCGGAAGCTTGGTTGGTTGGATTCACGAGGATTACTTAATCACAAAACCGCTGATATATGAGAATTTGCCTCAAAACAGCACCGAGGGCGAAAAAATCGCTTCGTTTGCAATGGGGTACCTGGGTTATCCTTATGTTTACGGCGCATCTTCACCGGATACGGGATTTGACTGCTCGGGCTTTGTAAAATATGTTATGAACGCCTGCGGTTATGAGGTTAACCGTGTCGCTGCCGACCAGGCGCAAAACGGACGAGCTGTTTCCGACTATGAGCTTATTCCGGGAGATTTGCTTTTCTTTGCATCTTCCTCTGCCGGAATTGACCATGTGGGTATATACATAGGTAACGGAAAGATGATCCACGCTTCCCAGGAAACAACCGGAGTTATAATCAGTGAGCTCAGCGGCGACTATTACAACAACACATATGTGGGCGCAAGGAGAATTGCAGAATAATTTTGAATTTTACAGAGCGGTTTAATTTGTGACCGCTCTGTATGTTTTTGAGGCAGATAACACACGCAAATATTAATCTCTTATCGTTCCCTGTCATGAGTATAAGAGATAGTCTTTCTTTTGCCGGCACAGGGACGGCGGAACGGAGATTCTTATGAAAAGGCCCGTTGTTTGGTTTGTTTCGGCGTTCATATGCGGAATTGTTCTATATTCGTATTTTTCACCCGGGCTGCTGCTTGTCATGCTCGGATGCTGCCTTTACACATTTTTCGCATACAGAAGACCGATATACCTTATACTGATTCCGGCTTTGCTTGCCGGAACGGTTTCGTGTGCCGTGTTTGACCGAGTAAAGGTCGAAAAACCCGTGGCATATGACGCTCAGACCGTAAAAATCAGCTTTACCGTAGTCGGCAAAGAGGGCTCGGGGAGATACAAAATCAAGACAACGGAATTAAACGGTAAGGATTTTAAGTCGCAAGGCTACTATTATTCCAATACTGTCTTTAAGCTTTTTGATACGGCAGAGGCATCGGTTAAATTAAATGCTGTTAAGAATTTTTCAAACAGCAATACCTTCGACTATAAAACATTCCTTATAAATAAAGGAATATTCTTCACGGCGAGTGCAAACGGAAGCGAAACTGTTACCGGCACGGATATTCCGAAAATAACCGGTCGGATTGCTATTTTGAGGGAAAAGGTCATAAAACGCATAAAGAATATCAGCTACCGTGAAAATTACGGAGCCTTTGCCGCAATTCTTACCGGAGAGAAATCCGAGATTTCCTCTGTTTTGAAGGAAGCCTTCAGAAGGCTGGGCTTATCACATTTGCTTGCGGTTTCGGGAATGCATATTTCCATACTGCTCGGAGTGATTACATCGGTTCTCGGTTGCATTAAGATAAAACGCATCCCGAAAGCGCTTATCTGCACAGTATTTCTCATAGCGGTTATCCCGTTTATGAACAGCTCCCCGTCTGTTATACGCGCGGCAATTATGGGAATTATACTTTTATGGGCTGATGTCATATACGGCGATAACGACTCGGCTACTTCAATGAGCATTGCGGCATTTGTGATACTTTTATTCAGACCGTACTCTGTTTTTGACGCAGGATGCATCCTTTCGTTTACCGCAACCGCAGGAATAGTTTTTATTTCTCCCGTGATCAGCAGGTTTTTCAATGGGCATATCGGCAAGCCCCTATCGTTTCTTTCGGTGACGATTGCGGCACAAATCGCCGTAATACCTGCAAGCATATATTATTGCGAAGAGCTTTCGCTTTTATCGCTTATTACAAACATTATATTTGTTCCGGTATTCTCTTTGCTTGTAATATTGCTTATCCTCGCCTGCATTTTTCCGTTTTTAAGCACGTTACTAAATCTTTTCGGCAAGCTTTACTTCGGAGCCATAGTGAAAATTTCAAGCTTTCCGAACATAGTTGCGCAGATTAAGGCGGTTGATCCTTTTATTGTTTTATCGGCAATCCCGATTTTCCTGTTTTTCAAATTCAATAAACGCATGAAAATCCTGTTTGCCACGCTTGCGCTGGTTATGCTTTCGGTCGCGGGAATGAATATCTACAGCAATCTTAATGACAGTCATATTTATTTTATAAACGCCGATTGTGTAAAAACTGCCGTAATCAAGACGCCCGAAAAGGCGGTAATGATTGCCGAATGCGACATTAAAAATCGAATTTATTACGACTTTGAAAACATCAAAGCCTTTCTTGACAGCAAGGGGATAAGGAAGCTTGATGAGGCGTATTTCCTCGGGAGCTCCGAAAACGAGCAATACTTCAAAAAGCAGATTTATAGGGAATACGCACCCGATTTCCCCGAAAAATGCGATACGGATATGGGAGCCGGAATTAAACTTCAGGAAAACAATGACACCGTTTTTGTTGTGGGCAAAAGGAAAATTGCCGCATTTGCGCACCTGTTTACGGGGAACGATACCTGCCAATCGGCATACGAAACGGGGACGGCAACTATCTGTACGGTTTTTGATGACGGAAAATCAATTTCGTATGATAACAAAAACACGGATATTGTTTTCAATAAAAACGGAGTTCAAAAAATGAAAATATGTGACTAATATATAAATAGGAAGAAACTCGCTCTGATTTTTGAGGAGGAATGTGCCTTATGGATATAAAAGAGCTTAAAAAAACCGTATCGGAAGGGAATATAAAAAACCTTTATTTGTTTTACGGCGAAGAAGAATACCTGGTGAAGCTGTATATTTCGCAAATTAAAGCCAAGATTATCGACAATCCTGCCCTTGAGGATTTAAATTATATCGTGTTTGACGAATTCAATCAAAAAAGCTTTGAGGATGCAATAAGCACGCTGCCTGCATTTGCCGAAAAGAAGATGATCGTTTTTAACCAAACAGGCATTTTCAAGGAGCCGGGCGCCGCAAAGGATTTTTTGATTTCGGAGCTTTCCGATATTCCCGAGTATGCTGTGGTTGTTTTCAGAGAAAAAACCATTGACAAAAAACAAAAAAAGCTTCTCGGCGCAGTTGAGAAATACGGAGAAGCTGTCGAATTTAACTATATGACCGACTCTCAGCTTAAATCCTGGGTAAATATCATGATAAACAAGCTCGGGAAAAAAATCACGGTCGGCAACATAGAATTTTTGTTAAGATGTACCGGAAATTCCATGGAAGTTATTGAAAACGAAATAAAAAAGCTGTGTTCATATTCAAAAAACGAAGTAATCACCCATGAGGAAATTGATGAAATCGTCACAAAATCAACAGATAACCGGATATTTGAGCTTTCTAAGGCTATTCTAAACAAAGAATCCGATAAATCGTACCAAATTTTGAAAGAGCTCTCCATACTTCGCGAAGAACCGATTGCAATTTGTGCCCTTATCGGAAAAACCCTTTCCGAGATTTACAGGGTAAAATCCGCACTGCCGCAAAACAGAACTCCGCAAAAGCTTGGAATGTCGCCGTATCCGATAAAGCTTTACAGCAACATGAGAATAAATCGAGAGGTTCTGTCGAAAGCAATCAAGCTTTTCTGCGAATGTGACATGGAGCTAAAATCCTCTTCGTTGAAAAAGCCGCAGATGACACTCGAAAAATTCGTTACAAAAGCAATTCTTTTATAATATTTTATTAAAAATCGGTCAATAATATCCTATGAAATATAATTTTCAAAGGAGTGTAGATTATGAAAGCTACTATTGACTGTTCTGTTTACGATTGCAAATTCAACCTTGACGGAAGATGCGGTTCAAGCGATGTTCACATCGGAGGCGAAAGCGCAAAAACCGTTGACGGCACCTGCTGTGAAACCTTTATCGAATTAAAAGGTGTTACAGACGATGTTAACACGCCGACATATGACGGCACCTCAATAAGATGTGATGCGGAGCATTGTTTGTTCAATGACAACAAAAAGTGCGAACTTTCCGCAATAGAGGTGCAAACCTGCCATTGCTCAAACAACGAATGCACCTGTTCGGCAAACACTTGCTGCGACTCTTATCAGTGCAAATAACGGCAAATTCTTGAAAAAAGCATAGTAAACCAAAGAGGGCTTGATCAAGCCCTCTTTATCTTAAATGTAAATGTAGTTCCGAGTTCGTTGCTGTCGACGGAAACAGAGCCTCCGTTTTCGGACAAAATACTCTTTACAATATGAAGTCCCAGCCCCACACCGCTTTTGTCAACACCTCTTGATTTGTCTGTTTTATAAAAACGGTCAAAAACCCTCTTTCTGTCCTCGGGCGAAATATAGCTTCCCGAGTTGAAAACGGATATTTCCGCAAAACCACCGCTTCTCTTTGTCGAAATTTTAAGCGTTCCGCCCTTTTGCGCAAACTTTATGGCATTGTCCGTAAGATTTGTAACAACCCTTTGTATGCTGTCACGGTCTGCGTAAACCTCTTCGGTTTCGTGCAAAAACTCGACCTCGGCATTTAAGTCCTTTTCGGTAATTCTCTGTTCAAAGCCGATCAAAACAAGTCTGATAAGCTCATTAATGTCAAAATTTTCTTTATTTAATGCGGTTTCGTCCTTTTTATATCTTTCCACATACAGCAGATCGTTTACAAGCCGAGTAAGCCTTTTCGATTCCTCAAGCACTATTTTAAGATATTTGTCACGGCTTTCTACGGGTATGGTTCCGTCAAGCATCCCCTCAACAAATCCGGAAACCGATGTCATGGGAGTTCTGAGCTCGTGGGAAACATCCGCAATAAACATTCTGCGATTGTTTTCAAGATTTTCAAGGCTTTCTGCCATTGCGTCAAATTCCGTGGCAAGCTCGGATATTTCATCCGTTCCTTTTATGCCTATTCTTTCCTCAAAGCACCCTGCCGAAAATGCCTTTGCGGCATTTTTCATACGCTTAATGGGCATTGTAATTCTCTTTGTTGTAACATACATAATAACGGAGGACACCAAAAGGAGTGCAAGTATAGATAAAAAGAAATACCGTCTTGACTTGCCTATAAGCTTTTCGGTATCGGGAATTTCTCTGCAAACAAACACGCCTCCAACCGATTCTCCGTCCATTACAAGCGGAACGGCGGCAATGGCAACGCTTTTTGAAAAAAACCCGTCAAAATCGCCGTTTTCGCTTATTGTCTCGCCTCTGACAACCCGCTCATACTGCTTTTTTGACAGTAAATATCCCACAGGGAAAAACTCATGAACCCTTCCGGAAACCGAGCCCGAGGAAAGCAGAACCATCCCGTTATCATTGCACAGAAAAACAGTTGCGTCAAGCCGGTTTGCGTATGACTGAATGATTCTGTTGAAAAGTCCGTAATTTTCGGGAGAACGGTACTTCATCAATTCGGAAATCTCGCTTGCAGACGAAAGAGCCGAGTTTTCCTCGTTTTTTGCCACATATGAAGTAAGCGCCTTCGTCATAATAATTCCGGAAGTGATAAATGTTATTATTAAGATTACAACAACCGAAAAATAGATTTTACCAAAAATAGATTTAGGCATTTGATTTTACCTCAAATTTGTATCCGACACTGTAAATAGTTTTAAGCTCCCACGTGCTGCCGCTTCCGATTTTCTCTCGAACCCTCTTTATGTGGACATCAATCGTCCTTGTTTCACCCACATAGTCAAAGCCCCATACCTTGTCAAGAAGCTGATCGCGCGTAAAGACCTGATTTGGGTGAGAACAGAGAAAATACAAAAGTTCAAGTTCCTTGGGCGGCATATCTACCGTTTTCCCGTCCACCTTAATTTCGTAGGTATCAAGGCTCACCGAAAGGCCGGGAAATACCACCTCGTTTTCGGATTTCACAACAGGCTCGCACCTTCTGAGAACCGCTTTCATTCTCGCAACAAGTTCTTTTCCGTCAAACGGCTTTACCATATAATCATCGGCACCCATTTCCAGGCCGAGAACCTTATCGAAGGTTTCTCCCCGAGCCGTAAGCATGATAATTGGAATATTGCTTATCTGCCTTATCTCACGGCATACACCGTAACCGTCAAGCTTTGGAAGCATAAGGTCGAGTATTACCAAAGAAGGCTGCTCGTCTTTGAATTTTTCGACCGCTTCCGCTCCGTCATATGCAAAAATCGGCTCATACCCTTCCTTGTTAAGGTACAGCCCGATAAGCTCACAAATATTTTTGTCGTCATCCGCAACCAAAATTTTCATAAAAACAATCCTTTCCCGATTCGTTAGGATTCACATTAATTATACAATATTGCTTAAAAAAAGTCAATATATTTAGCACCTGCAATTCGGCGTTTTTGGTAACATTTTTTTGCAAAAGCACTTGAAAAATAAATATATTTGTAGTATAATGGCATTGGACAATGGGTGTATTTGAACTTTTTTACGAGGGAGGCGAAGCGTACATATGAATAATAAAACAAAATTTGGCAACAAAGCACGCTTGCCTCACCTTTTTCTTGCGATGCTTTTGATATTAAGCGTTGCATTTCCGATGCTGTTTTTCCCGAAAGCATCGGGTGAAGAAAGCTCTGATGAAAAAAGATATTTGCTCAACGGCAGCTTTGAAGAAGACCAAACATGGACATCAAGCTATTCCCAGCCCCACCAGGATAAGGTTCCTGCCTGGAACACAACAGCCTTTGAGAGTAAAATCGAATTGTTCAGGGCCAATACCGGAACATACATAGCCGGAGTCAAGCTTGAACCTTCGGACGGAACTTATGCCGCGGAATTAAATGCGGACGAGGAAAGTACGTTATATCAGAATATTAAAACAAGCCCGTCCAGCGTTTATGAATGGGGCTTGGATCACGGCGGACGAAACGGAACGGATACCATGGCGCTTATTATCGGCCCAAAGCAAGCCTATGACCCCTCAAAGCCCAGTAAAGACGGACGAGATCAGATGATGCAAATGGTGGACTGGCTTACCGACCGCAACTTGGTTACCACTAAAACTTCTGCAGGGCTTGGAGAGCATATTATATTATACAGCAAGAAATTCGGCACAAAAGGCACTTTTGAAGACAATGCCGGAAACAATGCGTTCAGCTTAACGCCCAGTACCATATACACCGAAAGATGGGAAATTTGGATTATGTCATCCTCGAGGGCGACAAGCGGAACCAATCCCTGGAATTCATACGGCTCTAACGATAAAAACAATTCGCAAGGCGGCTCTGCCGGCGGAGACTTGGATACTAAAAAATACAATTTGTATTCTGTTCCGGCAAAACAGACAGATACGGTTTTCGCCTTTGTTTCGGTCGGATATGTCGATTCGATTGCACCTGAAAACAAAGCCAAAACATACGGTAATTTCATTGATAACATCAATTTTAAGATATATCACCCGCTCACCGGCAGTGTCACCAACCACGGCAGTGTTGTTGTCGGCGGCAGTGACGGTTCGTCCGGCGGTTCGGGTTCATCCACCGGTCATGAGGTAACCATCAACAATAAGCTTGCAACCTATGTTGCCGACGGTGAGGCGTTAAAAATTCAAGCAATTATAAAAGCGCAGGATGTTACTGACGGCTGTAAATTCGTGGGCGTTTATCACACGTATCTCGGTACTGACGGCGAACCCGTCTTTGGATTTATCGAGTTAGCCGGAAATGAAATCGTGGATACCGGCTCATTGACCGAAGAAGAGAAAAAAGGCAAATGGATAAAGTCGGTCAATGAAAATGGCGACATTGTTTATACTTATTATCTTGAAAATCTACAATCGTCAACCGATTTGCATTTTATATTTATCAAAAGCCCGACGATAACCTATGATCCCAACGGCGGAAAGCCGTATGTTATAGAAAACAGACCGCATATGGATGAAGCTGAAAATGTTTACAGTTTCCTTCCCCTGTCGGAAAACCTGGATAAAAATGCGTTTGTTCCGCCATATGTTTCCAGAGCCGCAGAAGGGCAAAATGACGGCTGGAAGTTTTTGGGATGGAAGCTTTCGGGAGACATTATCGCAGGTATCCCCGAAGATACCAAGCTTATAAATGCAGACAAATTAGGGTACCTGATGCTTCCTGCGGTGCACACGGTAGCCTGCGATTATGATGTTGACGGCGCATCGGACGCTCCTGCCTCGCAGTATTTTAAGATATATGACGGCAATGTTTCATTGACAAAAAATGTCTATAACGACTCGACCGAAATGGTTAACGGCGTGACATGGGATGACAACGGCGAAACAAAGCTTTATGCCAATGTTAACCGCGGTCTTACCATGGTGGCGCAATGGCGGTGGCGACAGGCCTTTATTCCCCAGGCGGTGGTTAACGGCGTTTTAAACAATTCAGCCGAGGGCGGAACTGTTGAAATTACAAATGTTTCAGACCCGACAGACGAAAATTATAACGACGCATATACCGAGCAAGGCGGAAAATCCTACCATGCTCAATTAGACGAAACCATAACCGTTAAGGCAACGCCGAATGCGGGCTGGAAGTTTATCGGCTGGTATGACGAAGAAGGAAATCTCGTTTCCATTAATGCAGAATACGGCTACGTTGAAACAAATGAAAGCGTAAAAACCTATTATGCAAGATTTGCAAACAGTATCACGCAGACATACATCCGCCAGCTCAAAAGCGGCGACAGCTGGGTAAACATTGACGATGACGCAGTAGGAGTGCTTGACCGCTACAGCTATGTCGACGCTGTAGGAACGCCCATAAGCTGCACCGCAAGTTCGGGAAAGGGTTACAGGTTTGTGGGTTGGTATGATATTTACGGTAAAAAAGTAACCAAGGATATGGTTATAAACAACGGCACAACAATCAGCTACACCACAACCGATAACGCTACATATTATGCGCGTTATGAAACTGCATATACCCTGAATATCAGCAAAATTGATGAAGAAACATCGGCATCGGGCGAAAAAATACCGCTTGCCGGGGCAGAGTTCACACTGTACCAGGCGGATGAAGACGGCGATCAAACAATAACCTATAATGGCACAAATATAAAGTGCTTCGTAATAGGCTCCGCAACTTCTGCTTTGACCGATGACAGAAAACAAGCACTTGCAGTCTTTTCCGACTCTCTTTTACCCGGAAGGGAATACTATCTCGTTGAAACAAAGCCGCCTTTCGGCTATAATATTATAACCGAAATTACACAGATTTCTTTTGCCGGTACCGAAGCGGACGAAAACGGTGTATATACCATCGAAATCAAAAACCGAATCGGAATTCGGCTTCCGGTTGCGGGCGGTGTCGGAACGCTTGTTTTCAATGCGGTGGGAGCTTTGTTGATCGGCACAGCCGTTTTGTTGTTTATTTCCAAAAAGAAATTTTCTCTGAAATAATGCAAACAGACAAAATAGGTTACAAAATTATACAAATCGGATTTGAAAAATGGTATTTTTGTCGCAAAAATGCTGATTTTCAAAAAAAGGTATTGACAATCAGGCTAATAGGTGTTATATTAGAAATGCAGTTTGTATTTTAATTCACAAAAATAAATAAAAAAAGGAGAAAGGCTATGTTTAAATTAAATAGTTTAAGAAAAGTGATTTCAGTTATTATTGTCCTTGTTTTCGGTCTTATGGCTGTTCCGCAGGTTCTTACAGCCGCAGGAACAGAAATATATGCATTGAAAGGAACCATAGGTTCGTTGACAACAATCGCAGATGGTAAAGTACCTTGGTCAACAGAAATAACATCAGGTACAATTAAAATTCGTCCGACGAATTCGGCAGCCGGTGCGGCTTATTCTGCATACAAGCTGTTGAATATTGCAAATGATAACGGCATGCTTAAGGTTTCCGTTCCGGACAAAGCACAGCCTTTCTGGAAAGCATATTTGACCAAAGAAACTGATGTAACCGTTGCTGACATTAAAACTACAATAAAAGACATGGATGCTACAACAGCAAGCAGTTCTATCGTTAATGCATTTCTTAATTTTTCCGCAGCAGCTTTGGAGACCGATATGCCGGAAAAAACGGCAACAGAATCGGTAGCCGGTACAGATGCAACAATCTCAACAACATTCGGTTTTTATATTATTCTTCAGACAAAGGCGCCGGATAAGGGTTATATCGCATCCGCTCCCGTTCTTGCATGCTTGCCTATGCAGCTGGACGGCTCGGAAAATTGGCTTTCTTCTTATATTGTAAAGCCTAAAGACGATACAATCAAAATATCCAAAAAAGTCAAAGCTACCGACGATACAGACTATTTGCCGGAAACGATTACCGATATCGGTGACACGGTTGAGTATAAAATTGTTATAGACCTTGCTAAATACGGTTCGGATGTAACAAGGCAAGCAATCAAATATCTGCTCGTAGATACATTGCCGGCAGGGCTTGAGTACATAAACAATTCCGCTACGGTTGAATTTTACAAAGGAGACTCAAAAGAGACACCGGCGGGAACTTATGAAGCGGAATATGTCGGTGCTGAACGCAAACTGAAATTGGATCTTGGAACAGACTATGCAACAAACCTTGCAGACTTCGATACCGCTGTACTTACATACAAGGCTATTCTTGGAAGCAGTGCAGTTATAGAAGGCAACGGTAATGATAATAATGCTGTATTGGAATATACTTCGGCAGTTGGCAAAACAAGCACTTATTCATCTTTTGCTACAGTTTATACGCATGAGCTTGACATCACCAAGGTTGATGATAAAAATCCCGCTAATCACCTTTCCGGCGCAGTATTCCAGGTGTACAAAGATCCGGCAGATAAAAACACCCCTTCAAAGGCTATCCCCTTTATTGATGTTTCTTCCGGCACCGATAAGATTTACAGAGTGGCTACAGAAGCAGAAAAATTAAATGATGAAATTCGTAAATGCTATGATCTTGCTGTTTCTGATACGGGTGTAATGAAAATTATCGGTTTAAATGATACGGATTATTATTTCAAAGAAACAGTGGCACCGGTCGGATATAACCTTCCGGAAGATTTGTTTACAATTTCTCCCGCACCGGATGCTTCCGAAATTACTACGAACGACGAAGGCGAAAAGCTATATGTTAACATGGTGGCACAACCGGCAGAGATCCAAAACAATTCCGGTATTGACTTGCCGGTAACCGGTGGTATGGGTACAATACTTTTCACAGCTGTCGGACTTTTGCTCATGGCAGGTGCAGCTTACTTCCTCTTTGCAAAGAAAAAAGGAAGCCATTAAATCTATTTTGTGTATAATTGCAAAAATCCGTTTGTAAGCAAAATTACAACGGATTTTTGTTTAGGTGCGATAAATGAATAATCTGAAGAAAACCATTCTGTGTGTTATCATTTTTTTGGTAGGTCTTGCAATAATGATGTATCCCAGCATAAGCAACTATTTTAAACAGAAAAATCATGTTGGGGTTATACAGGATTACCTTGAAAAAACCGAAAAAATGTCTCAGGAACAGATTGATGAATTGAAAAATGCGGCAAAAGAATATAACGAACGCATAGCGGAGGTGTCAATCAAGCAAAACGCCGCCGCTTCTTCCGCAACGCCGGATTACTGGGGTATATTAAACATAAACGAGGATGTTATGGCGTATATCACCGTTCCCGTATGCGGTATAAATTTGCCCATACGCCACGGCTGTGACGAAGATGTTCTTCAAAACAGCGCCGGGCATATTCCGGGAACCTCGTTTCCTATAGGCGGCCCCGGTACCCACTCTGTTATTACGGCACACAGAGGTCTCCCCTCCGCAAAGCTGTTCACGAATATCGACAATTTGAAAATAGGAGATCAGTTTTATATTCACGGCCCTGACGAAACATTGGCATATGAGGTGGATCAGATTAAGGTTGTTCTTCCCGAGGATACCTCCGATCTCAGAATAGAGGAGGGAAAAGATTATGTGACGCTTGTTACTTGTACACCGTACGGTATTAACACTCACCGTCTGCTTGTACGAGGGCACAGAACGGCATATATTCCTAAGGTTGAAGAAGAACAAATTGCAGAAACAAAGAAAAAGAACAACAGAATGTTGATGCTTAACATTACAGGCTTTTTTGTGGCAATATTGCTTATGTTTATTGCATACATTGTCCGTAAAAAGTATTTGAAAAAGAAAAAACAGTAACAGGAAAGGTGTCATGCGCGTTATGAAAAAGACGGTCTCGGTCGTGTTGGCAGTTCTGCTTCTTTCAATGTGCTTCGGGATTTTCAACAGCTATACCGAGGAAGCAGGCAGTATTACAATTAAATACACACGCAAAGATAACGGGCAGGGAATTGCAGGCGTTGAAATGTCTGTTTATAAAGCGGCTGACTTCTCGGAAGGTTCGTATGTTTTAACAAAGCCCTTTATCGGCTCCGCAGTTTCGGTGAACGATCTTTCAACTACCGACAGCAAAAACGCCGCCGCTGCCGCTTTGTTTGCGTATGCTTCCAAAAATGGTATAAACGGAAGCAAGGTTTTGACGGATTCAAAAGGAAACGCGTATTTTGACGGCTTGACCGACGGTATCTATCTGGTTGCCCAGACAGGGGCAGTTTCGGGATTTAAGACAATATTGCCTTATCTTGTTTATTTGCCCGAAAAAACCGTTGGGGGCAGTCCTATATATAATGTTTTATCAAATGTAAAAACCGAGCGGGACAACGGCGGTTCGGGTGGCGGCGGAACATTTTCCGTTTCCGTCAATAAAATCTGGGACGATTCGGAAAATGCCGACGGTATTCGTCCCAACAGCGTGGCAGTTAACTTACTGCATAGCGGCAAAAAGCTAAAATCGGCAACGCTCAGTGCGGAAAACGGTTGGAAATATGTCTTTTCCGGTCTTTCGGGAACGGAAAAAGAATACACAATAAAAGAGGATGCGGTTACGGGATACACCGCTTCATACACAGGCGATGCCAAAAGCGGATTTGTGATTACAAACAGGCATGAAACGCAAAATCCTCCGACTCCGGGCGGTGTGTCCGTTTGGGTTCAAAAAAAGTGGGAGGATGATAACAATAAAAACGGACAGCGTCCGAACAGCATAACCATACAGCTGATTAAGGACAGCACGGTTTTTAAAACGGCGCAGTTAAGCAGTTCAAATAACTGGAATTACCGTTTTGACAATCTTCCCGATGCAAAATATACGGTTAAGGAAATTTCATCGGAGGGCTATTATGTTTCGTACTCCCGAACAAACGGCAATATATATACCATTACCAACACATTGGGCGAGGGCGAGGATGAACCACCGCTTAATCCGGCTGATCCGTCAATCATCGGAATTTCGGTGAAAAAGGTTTGGGACGACAAAGATAATGCGGACGGGGTACGACCGAACAAAATTACGGTAAATTTAATAAAAGACGGGAAAACATTCCGCTCTGCCGAGCTGTCCGAACAAAACGGCTGGCAGTACGAGTTTTCGGATGTGCCGAAAAACGCATGGTACAGCATATATGAAGAAATCGACGAAAAATACGCTGTTACATACAGCGGAAATGCCACAAAAGGATATGTGATTACAAATTCATATCCGACGGATGTGCCGAAAAACGAACAGCCGGAACCCACAAATCCGTCGCTTACGGATATTTCCGTACGAAAAATATGGAATGACAACAAAAACGCCGCAGGCAAGCGGCCGCAAAGCATAACGGTGAATTTGATAAAAGACGGGAGTATTTACCGCTCCCTTACCCTTTCAAAAGACGGCGAATGGAAAGGCGTTTTTTCCGATGTCCCGTCGGACGGGGCTTATACTGTCACGGAGGACGCCGTTTCGGGATATTCGGCAGACTACTTGGCAGACAGCGAATTTATCGTTACAAACACTTATACCGAGGATGAAACCGATCCCGGAATACCGCCCGAACCGTTTATTCCTGCCATAAACGATGATATGCCCTCAAGTAGCGACGGCTTTTATGAGGAAGCATTGTCTATTCCGCAAACGGGCAGTTTGAATTGGCCGGTGCCTGTTCTGGCGGTTGCGGGCATTTTGTTTTTGTTATGCGGACTGGCTTTTCTACCTAAAAACAGGAGGGAAAAGTCATGAAAAAATCCAAAAAAACGGCAGTAGCATTAATCTCAATCGGCTTGTTGTTGATTTTGTCGGCTTTTCTGCTTTGGGGATTCAACGAATTGATGTCTTACCGCGCGGCGCAAGAAACAGCCGAAATTCTCAGTAATTTGGAAAATCAAATGTTGGATGAAATATCCGTCACCGCAGAAGCAGAAGAAGGAACAATGCCCACGCGAATTTCGGACGGCATTGATATTGTGGGTGTTGTGTCGGTTCCGTCACTTGAAATTGAGGTGCCGGTTGCCGCAGAATGGAACTATGAAAACCTCAAAAAATGCGCGTGCAGGTACAGCGGTACGGCTAAAGACGGTAGATTGATTATTATGGCACATAATTACGGTCGCCATTTCGGCGATTTGAAAAATATCAAAGCAGGCGATGAGGTTCAGTTTCTGGATGTTAACGGTACAATGTACCGTTACAATGTTACGGAAATTGAGAAGCTTTCTAAACACGAGTTGGATAAATTGACCGCATCCAAAAGCGATTTGACTCTCTTTACTTGCACATACAGCGGACAAAACCGCATCGTTGTACGATGCACGAAACAGTAGTAAATTATTTGAATATTACTATTGATAAATTAAAGCCGATATGGTATAATATACACAGAAATCCTTGCAAAGCAAGTCTTTGGGCGTTGCCCTTTCGTGCTTTGCACGAACTGTGTTATTGACGGCTGCGTAAAAATGCCCTTGCAAGCAAGCATTTTTACTTATGGTATAATAAACCTTTTCGGCTTACACCGGCTTTTTCTGAGCAAAAGAGCAAAGCCTGATCAGCTGAAACATTGATAAATCAAGGAGATATGATAAATTATGAAACTTGGTATAGTCGGTCTTCCGAATGTCGGAAAAAGCACATTGTTTAATGCAATTACAAAAGCGGGGGCAGAATCTGCAAACTACCCGTTTTGCACTATTGAGCCGAATGTCGGCATGGTAGCGGTGCCTGATGAGCGCCTTGACACTCTTGCAAAGATATATCAGCCCGAAAAAATCACTCCGGCAGTTGTGGAATTTGTTGATATTGCAGGTCTTGTTAAGGGCGCAAGCAGAGGTGAAGGACTGGGGAACAAGTTCCTTTCACACATAAGAGAGGTTGACGCAATCGTACACGTTGTACGATGCTTTGAAGATGAAAACATTGTGCACGTGGAAGGCTCGATTGACCCCAAGCGCGATATAGAAACCATTACCTTAGAGCTTGTTCTTGCGGATTTGGAGGCTGTTGACAAACGCCTTGAAAAGGGTGTGAAGATGGCTAAAAACGATAAATCCCTTGCCGAAACCGTAGATGTTCTGAAAAGAATAAAAGTCGCACTCGATGCAGGAAAAGCAGCGTCCACGGTTGAGCTTTCGGAGGATGAAGAAAAATGCATTTCCGATATGCAGCTTCTCACACGAAAAAAGGTTCTATATGCCGCAAATGTTTCGGAAGACGATTTTGCAAACGGTATCGAAAATAATCAATTTGTTAAGGTAGTAAAGGAAATAGCGGATTCGGAAGGCGCTGAGGTTCTGCCGATTTGCGCCGGAATGGAGCAGGAAATTGCGGAATTTCCGGACGACGAAAAGTTAATGTTCTTATCCGAGATGGGTTTGTCGGAATCCGGTCTTGACCGTCTTGTAAAAGCAAGCTATAAGCTTTTGGGGCTTATCAGTTATCTTACTGCCGGGCCGAAGGAGGTCAGGGCATGGACAATCACAAACGGCACAAAGGCGCCCCAGGCGGCGGGTAAAATACATTCGGACTTTGAAAAAGGCTTCATTCGTGCCGAGGTTGTTTCTTACGATGACCTTATTGCCTGCGGCAGCTACAACGCCGCAAAAGAAAAGGGACTTGTTCGTTCGGAAGGAAAAGAGTATGTTTTCTGTGACGGAGATGTTGTTTTATTCAGATTTAATGTCTGATTTTTGGATAATTTGGACAAAAATCAGATACTTGTTATGTGCAATTTAACTAATTTCAAATTTTTTTAAAAAAACACTTTACAAATTGAAAAAAAACTGGTATAATGTTCTTGTAATCGTTGTATGGTATATATTTATATCAAGTTTGATTACCTATTTTAAGAGTTTGGGGGCTTTCAAAAATGAAAAACTACTCAAAACCAACACTTGAAATCACTAAGCTTGCAGCTGATACGGCTTTTGCCTCCGGTTCTCCTGCCTACACAAAGGTCGGTGAAGAAACCGGTTCAGACGGTATGCCTGTAACAGTGTATGAAATTACAAGCTTTGAGGCAGCAAGCCAAAGCAATTAATCTTATAATTAAACAAGTGACGTCATGTTGGAAATTAGAGGGGCATATCGACGGGTATGCCTTTTTCCTTTTAAATTTTACTTGTAAAAAATCTTATTTCGTGCGGCTTAATTGTTATTGAGCCGTTTATTTTTTCTTTTGTATAAATATCGAAAAGCTCTTCTCCCCAATCAGTCGATGCTTCTGCTTCTCCACGATTTACAAAGACATAAAACATATCATTTTCATTAAATCGCTTGATATAAAAAACATCGTCTCCGATATTTCCGAACCACGCTCTCCCGTCGCTTAAAATCGAATATCTTTTTCTGACATCAATCATATTTTTGTACCAGGACATCAACTCGGCATTTTCATGCCCCCAAGGATAGGTTCTGCGGTTATCGGGATCCTTTCCCCCTAAAACGCCTGCCTCATCTCCGTAATACACGCACGGAACCCCGGTGTAGACAATCTGTAGCGCAACGGCTCTTTTTAGCGCATCAAATCTTTCCGAAAGCGCAGTTAAAATCCTCTCGCTGTCGTGCGTGCCCAAAACGGTTAAGCAGGAAAGCATATTATCCAAAGGATAGTTTTCAGACAATTCAAGAAGCTTCTGTGCAAGTTGCTTTGCCGAAATTTCTCCTTTTTCAAACGCAATAACGCCTTCACGGAAGGGATAATTCATAACACCGTCAAGCTCATCTGCAGTAAAATATTCCCTCAGCTTATCGTAGGAAACCTTGTTGCTTGCGTCTTCCCACACCTCTCCGAGAACATAGCTTTCGGGGTTTATCTTTCGACATTCGCTTCTGAACAGCTTCAAAAACTCATCGGGCAGCTCGTCTGCCACATCAAGCCTCCAGCCGTCAATACCGCACGAAAACCAATTTCGGATAACTGAATTTTTGCCGGTAATTATAAATTCCTTATAGCTCGGCTCCGACTCATTTACCGCAGGTAAATCGCTGACTCCCCACCAACATTCATAGCTCCCGTCCTCAAAAAATGTGTACCAGTTTCTGTATGCAGACTCACCGTTGTGGTATGCTCCCCCTCCATGGGTATCATTTATATCAAAATATATACTGTCACAACCCGTGTGATTAAAAACACCGTCAAGAATAATCCTGATACCAAGGCTTTTTGCCTTCCTTACAAGGCTTGCAAAATCCTCATTGGTACCAAGGGTGCAATCCACATTCAAATAATCAGATGTATCGTATCGGTGGTTGCTTCGTGCGGAAAAAATCGGATTAAGATAAATAAGATTTATTCCAAGCTCATGAAGATATTGGAGCTTGCTTTCTATCCCTTTGAAATTTCCGCCAAAAAAATCCCACTGCGATATGCTTCCGTCATTATTTTTCCTGTATTCGGGCAAATCGCTCCAATTTTCATATACAAATGCATCTTTTTTAAATGGCGTATCGCCGATTCTGCAAAATCTGTCCGGAAATATCTGATAGCAAACGGAGGATTTAACCCAATCCGGGATGTGTTTTTCCTCATAAACCGTAAGCTGAAATTCCTTATCACTGCCGACAGACGCACCAAAGCCTTCTCCCTTTCCCAAAATGACGGTATCATCATAGCAAACCTCAAAATGATAATGAACAAGGCATCCCTTGTCGGGAGCACGATACCTGCAAACAAAAGAGTCATACTCACTCTTTTCCATTTGTATCTTCTCCCCGTCGGCAACAAAAAACACAGCAAAAGGGTTACCCTCCGCAACAATGCGGAAGGTAACCTCTGTATTGCATTTTACTGCGCCGAAGGGATACTTGAACCAGTCTTCGCCGGAATTATAGCGTATGCTCATTCGCCCTTCACCTCAAACGGCGGAATATGCCAAATATCCTTTGCGTAATTTCTTATTGTATTGTCGCTCGAGAAAACTCCCGATTTTGCAATGTTGACAAGCATGGACTTTCTCCAACCGTCAGCATCTCTGTATTTTGCATCCATAATTTCTTCCGCTTTGCAAAAAGCGTCAAAGTCCCCAAGAACGCAGAACGGATCGTTTGCATTGGTTATATCGTTTATAACCTCAAAAAATTCGGAATTTGGAACTCCGAAGTATCCGCTTTGAATTTGCGTAACAGCATTCTTAAGCGCAGGATTACTGTCCAAAATACGCTTTGCATTATAATCGGCAGACCGATTTATTACCTCATCGGAGCTCATGCCGAATATAACAATATTGTCCTCACCCACCTCACGGAATATCTCAACATTAGCTCCGTCCATAGTTGCCAATGTGATTGCGCCGTTCATCATGAGCTTCATATTGCCGGTGCCGGAGGCTTCCTTTGAAGCGGTTGAAATCTGAAGGCTTACATCTGCGGCAGGAATTATTTTTTCAGCAAGATCAACGCAGTAATTTTCAAGGAAAACCACCTTTAGCTTGTTGTTTACACGGGCATCGTTGTTTATTCTGTCCGCCACGGAGTTTATAAGCTTTATTACCTCTTTTGCAAGCTTATAGGAAGGATAAGCCTTTGCACCGTAAATAAACACCTTGGGACAAATATCAAGCTCCGGATTTGCAAGAAGGTCATTATACAGCTTAATAACATAAAGAATACTCAGAAGCTGCCGCTTATAGCCGTGCATTCTCTTAACCTGAACATTGAACACGGCATTGGGGTTAACATCAACGCCTGTTGTTTCTTTAATATATTTTGCAAGCCTAACCTTGTTCTGATGCTTAATATCGCTGAGCTTTTCGAGGAACTGCTTATCATCGGCAAATTTCAAAAGCTCATTCATCTTAGAAGTGTCCTTAATCCAATCCTTGCCGATTTTTTCGGTGATTGCATCCGAGAGAGCGGGGTTTGCGCTAATAAGCCACCTTCTGTGAGTGATACCGTTTGTTTTGTTGTTAAACTTCTCGGGATAAATCTCATAGAAGGAATGAAGCTCCTTATTCTTAAGAATTTCGGTATGGAGCCACGCAACGCCGTTTACGCTGTAGCCGCCTACAATCGCCAAATGAGCCATGCGTATTTTTCCGCTCGAAATAACCGCCATAGACTCGATTTTTCCGCTGTCACCGTTAAATCTTTCGTTAAGGAACAGCCTGAACCGTCTGTCAATTTCTTCAATAATCTGATATATCCTCGGCATTATCGACTGGATATACGAAACTTCCCATTTTTCCAAAGCTTCCGCCATAATGGTATGATTTGTGTACGCAACGGTGTTTTTGGTGATGTTCCACGCCTCATCCCACTCTATACCCTCTTCATCCATTAAAAGCCTCATAAGCTCTGCAACAGCCATTGCGGGGTGTGTATCGTTTATCTGGATTGCAACGTATTCGTGAAGTCGGTTTACTGCAAGCCCCTTCCTTTTATGCTCGCGAATAATACTCTGACATCCTGCACTTACAAAGAAGTATTCCTGGCGTATTCTCATTCGCTTACCGTTTTCGTTGGAATCATCGGGATAAAGCGCATACGAAATAAACTCGGCATTTGAACGCTTTTCAATCGCCTTCATGTAATCGCCCGATGCGAAAGTTCTGTAATCAAACGTATCGTCATCAATTACCTCCGCCTTCCAAAGACGAAGCGTATTTACATTATGATTGTCATATCCGATAATCGGCGTATCGTAAGGAACGGCAAGAATCTCGTCGTAATCTGTAAAGTTGACTTTGTATTTTCCGTTCTCGCCCCAAATATTAACTCTGCCGCCGAATTTGACCTTTACAGCCTCATCCTCCCGTCTGACCTCCCAAACATTCTCGTTTTTAAGCCAATCGTCGGACTGTTCAACCTGATACCCGTTAACAATCTTCTGCTTAAAAAGACCGTACCTGTATCTTATACCCATGCCCATTGCAGGGATTTGGGTTGAGCTCATCGAGTCCATAAAGCAGGCTGCAAGCCTTCCCAGACCGCCGTTTCCAAGACCTTGCTCAATCTCGACCTTTCTAAGCTCTTCAATATCAATTCCAAGCTCCGCAAGAGCCTCTTTAACCTCTTTCTTTATATTAAGACTGATAAGATTTGTGTCGAGAAACTTACCTGTCAAAAACTCAAGAGAAAAATAATATATCTTTTTTACTTCATTTTCCGCATACTGCTTTTTGGTGTTCTTCCAATCAACCGAAATATAATCTCTCAAAACCGAGCCTATCGCATTATACTGCTGAAGCTTTGAAGAATTCTCAACACCGCAGGCATAGAGCGAACAAAGCTTATTTATAAAATCATCCTTTATTCTTTCCTTGGTTATTCTCATTAAATCAATCCTTTCTTTCACATAGACCGTTGTAAAGCGAAATGTATTCATCAGCCGATTTATCAAAGCTGTAATCTGAATTCATCGCATTTTTGACAATCTTTTTCCAATGCTCGGGACGACTGTAGATGTCAAGCGCATACCTAATAACACCAAGCATCTCGTGGGCGTTGAAATTGGCAAAGGAAAAACCGTTGCCCGTCATCTCAAACTCATTATAAGGAATTACCGTATCCTTAAGTCCTCCCGTTTCTCTTACAATCGGTATTGTGCCGTATCGAAGCGCAATAAGCTGACTTAAGCCGCAGGGCTCAAAAAGCGAAGGCATAAGCAGCATATCGCAGCCCGAATATATCTTTTTGGAAAGGTCATTTGAAAACATTATGTTGGCAGATACCCTTCCCTTATATTTTGCGCCGAAATACTTGAGCATATCCTCATATCCGCGGTTTCCTGTGCCGAGAACCACAAATTGAACATCCGTAGCACCCATAAGCTCATCAAAAATCCTTGCAACAAGGTCAAGCCCCTTTTGCTTTTCAAGGCGGGAAATTATGCCGATAAGCGGTCTTTGAATATTTTCCTCAAGCCCAAGCATTTTTTGAAGCTCTTGCTTGTTAACCGCCTTTCCGGCAATGCTTTTTACCGAGTATTTTTTGAAAATTTCTTTATCCTTGGACGGCGAAAAAACGGAATAATCAATTCCGTTGACTATACCGCTGAGCTTGTAGCTGTATTTGCGCAAAAGCCCGTCAAGTCCTTCTCCGAAAAACTCGGTTTGGATTTCAGATGCATAGGTTTTGCTGACGGTTGTAACACGATCGGAAAAAACAATGCCTGCTTTCATGTAGGACACACCGTCATAGTATTTCATTTTATCCTCGGAATTATAACCCATATCCACACCCAAAAGCTCTGTAAGCACATCCGGCGAAAAAACGCCCTGGAATTTGAGGTTGTGAATGGTTAAAACCGTTTTTGTGTTCCAAAGAAGCGGATCCGAGCTGTAAAAATGCCTTAAAAACATGGGAATAAGTGCGGTCTGCCAATCATTGCAGTGCATGATTTCAGGCACAAAGTCCGGTATATGCTTTGCAGCTTCCGTCATCGCGCGGGAAAGATACGCAAATCTTTCTCCGTCATCATAGTAGCCGTACGCGCCGCCTCGTTTGAAATAATACTCATTATCAATAAAATAAAAATGCACTCCGTCAAGCTCGGTATGCAAAAGCCCGACATATTGATTTCTCCAGCCCACCGGAACCGAAAACTCATCAATAAGCTCCAATTTTTGCTTGTATTCTTCCGGCATATCCTGATATTTTGGAGAAATAACCCTAACATCCAAGCCCTTTTTCACAAGCGCACGGGGGAGAGAATATGCAACATCGCCAAGCCCTCCGGACTTGAAAAAAGGAAAACATTCCGATGCACAAAACAATATCTTCATTGCCTATACCACCTCTAATCTTCCTTTGTTTCGGCGTCGCCGCAGTTTGTGATTTTGTAAGAAAGCGTCATAAGGCTGTCGCTCATGTGAACATTTTCAACCGCAACGCTGCCCGGTATGCCCAGATCTATATACGAAAAGTTCATTATTCCCTTTATTCCGCAGGCACAAAGACGCTTTGCAACCTCCGGAGCCGCATGTTTTGTAAGCGTCAGAATGGCGATGCTGATTTTGTTGTTCTTCATGTATTCCTCAAGGGAATTTATGTGGTAAACCGGTATCCCGCCGATTTCACTTCCCACAACCGCCGGCGCAATATCAAACATGGCGCGAATGATAAAACCGCGCTTTTTAAAAGACGGATATTTAGCAAGCGCCTGTCCCAAATTTCCGGCACCGATTATTATAACCGGTGTGGGCGTGTTGACCCCAAGGATGTTCCCGATTTCATTATAAAGGTAGTTGACATTATAGCCATACCCTTGCTGACCGAAACCGCCGAAGAAATTCAAATCCTGCCTTATCTGCGATGCCGTTACACCCATGCGCTCACTGAGCTCTCTGGATGAAATTCTGCTGACATCACTCTTTTTCAATTCTTCCAAAAAACGATAGTATCTCGGAAGCCTTCTTATAACCGCTGTAGGTACATTTTTAATTTCCACTGTTAACCTCCGCAAAAATATTATGGTAACATTAAAAAAATGCCGTAAATACTTGATTTTATATTTTTACACAATATATTGTGTTTTATAAACTAATATCAAAAAGCCTGATAATTGTGGATAATTTGCTTCAAAAATCCACATATCCACAAAGTTATTCACATAAACAACCCTTTTTTATTGCCGATTTAATGAGTTATCCACATTTTTTGCATAAAAGTTATTCTCAAAAAATAATTTTCCGATGCGACTTAGCAAATCCTCAAAACATATATGTTGGGTTAACATAATACTTTGGAAAACCATTGAATTATGTCAAACGATTAAAACGGCAATGTTGCATAGGCGTTTAATGACATATCCGAAAATTTGCCCTCAGATGCCATGAAATATGCCGCACATCCGACCATTACGGCATTGTCTGTGCAAAATCTCGGCCTCGGATAAACAAAATCCATTCCTTCTCTTTCGCAGCTTTTTTTGAATTTTGCCCTTAAATAGCCGTTTGCAGCAACGCCTCCTGCCATGGCAACGGTTTTCACCCCGTAATGCTTTGCGGCAGAAACCGTATGCTCAACCAAAACATCTGTAACTGCCTCTTGGAAAGAAGCGGCAAGGTCTGCGCTGTTTACGGTTTCTTTTCTCTGCTCTGCCTTGTGAAGCGTGTTTATAACCGCAGTTTTAACTCCGCTGAAGCTGAAATCAAAATTGTCAAATTTAACCCTCGGAAAACTGAAGGCTGAAGGATTGCCGGACTGCGCAAGCTTTTCAAGAAGCGGGCCGCCCGGATAACCTATTCCGATTACCCTTGCAACCTTGTCGAAAGCTTCTCCTGCGGCATCGTCACGAGTTCTTCCTATAACCTCAAAATCCATATAGTCCTTAGCCAAAATTATGTGACTGTGACCTCCCGATGCAACCAGACCCACATAAGGCGGCGACAACTGCGGATATTCTATATAATTTGCACTGATGTGTGCTTTTATGTGATGAACGGCAATTAAAGGCTTTTTCAGCGCAAATGCAAGAGCCTTTGCGGCGGATACGCCCACAAGCAACGCTCCGATAAGCCCCGGGCCGTATGTTACAGCCACCGCATCAATATCGGAAAAGCCGATTCCTGCACTCTTTACAGCCTCATCAATAACCGAATTGATATATTCCATATGTTTTCTCGATGCAATCTCAGGCACAACACCGCCGTACTTTTTGTGAAGCTCGGCGGATGTGGCAATCACATCACTCAAAACCTCTCTCCCGTCACGCACGACCGCGGCAGCGGTTTCGTCACAAGAGGATTCTATAGCCAGAATGTTCACTACTATAATCTCCGTTCTGCCGCCCTGCAAGGCATAAATAACAATTAAATCTCTCTTATCGGCAGGGCAAGAATGATAAGAGATTGTTGCGTCCACGTGCGTTTTTTTGATGTCTTTTCCTCATATAGTTACGCACAGAAGGCTCAAAAATCAATATTACATATATATATGTTATCATTTTTTTTGAAAAATGTCAATAAAACCGTTTACATTTAGTTAATTCTGTGATAAAATATATTATGTAATAATATTTTTATTAGGAGATGTCACTATGGATAAACAGAAAGTAATTACAAGAATTTGCGAAACAGGCATTGTTGCCGTTGTGCGTGCAGACAGCGAAGATCAGGCAAAGCGCATTGCAGACGCTTGTTTGGAGGGCGGCATAAATGCCATTGAAATGACTTTTACCGTTCCGAAGGCTCACAAAATTATTGAAGCACTCAGCGATGAATATAAAAACGGCGAAATGATCATCGGCGCAGGTACTGTTTTGGATTCCGAAACCGCAAGAATCGCCATTCTTTCCGGTGCGCAGTACATAGTAAGCCCGTACCTTGATGTAAACACAATCAAATGCTGCAATCGCTATGCGGTTCCCTGTATGCCCGGCGTTATGACCGTTAAGGAAATGATTGAAGCTATGGAATACGGAGCTGACATTGTTAAACTGTTCCCCGGCGATGCGTTCGGCCCCAAAATGATTAAGGCGCTTCACGGCCCTGTTCCTCAGGCAAAAATTATGCCCACCGGCGGCGTAAGCTTGGACAATGTTGACCAGTGGTTCAAAAACGGAGTAGTTGCCGTAGGTGCCGGAACCTGCCTCACCGGCGGCGCAAAAACAGGCGATTATGCCCTGATTACAAAAACCGCTAAGGAATTTGTCGAAAAAATCAAGGCGGCAAGAGCATAAATGACAAAATATTTGAAAAATTTTCTCGTTGACCGTTGACAAAATACTATCATTTGTGATATTATAATATTATGATTTTATGTGTGCTTCGGCGGATGCCGATTGGCGAGATAATTTTGGAGGAAAACTTATGTATTGTAAAGATTGCGGAAAAATTGTAAAGAATGATGAGGTTGTTTGCCCTTCTTGCGGCGGCAGTTCATTTTCAAATGAGAGACGAGTTGCAAGATTTACTCCCGCAACAACAGCGTGGATAATAATTTCGTTTGTTGCCAACTTGGCACTCGGAGCAGCTTATTTTATTTTAGGTGTTCTCGGGCTCAATCCTAATATCACCTTAAGCTTTGCTGACGGCGTGTCGTTCGAGGTTGTTAATACCGGATTTAACATCTGTTTGCTTCTCATTGGTCTGGTTATAGCCGCTTACTCGTTCGTCTACATTGCACTTCTGGCGACAAAGAAGCAGTATCTTTACGGTGTTCTTATGGTTACTGCACTTTGTGTATGCAGCTTCTACTTCTTCTTCTATGGCGGAAGCGTTCTCGGCATACTTATGATACCGATTATGCTTGTTTTCCCTGTGGTTGCAAGAAAGTTTATCGGCGACGAATGGGATTACATGGGTTAATTTTTTGATACATAATTACAGCAATCCAAAAGGGTGTAGCAAAATTATTTTGCTACACCCTATTTTTGAGGACTGAATAATCTGTACGTTTTTATACCACCGGTTCTATTAAGCGTCAGATCCTTTCCCTATTTACTTATTACAGCATATCCTTTATCGGGAATAATATTTGCGTACACATAGTTTTTGCCGCTCTCTGAAAACACTTTCGTCTCCTCGCTTGATCCATCCTGCTTTACTAAAGCCGTTCCGCTCCAGGATGCGGGAACATTTACCTTTAAGGTAAGGGGGAAATCAAAAACATCATCCTCAACGCCGTCCGTAACCTTGATTCCGATACTTGAATTTGTTGCCCAGAGCTGTTTTGCGGAAGCTGAATCTCTTTCGTAAATGTACTTTGTAACCTCAGTAAAGCTTCCTGCCCAAACCTTGTCAGCCTTTGAATTTATGTACTCAAGGTGCTCCTCCATATTTGTAAGATTGGTCAAATACTTGGAATCTCCCGAGGTCGAACTGCCGATACCGTGATAAAGCTCCGTATTCCAGCCGCCCGAGGCTATTGCCTTGTCAACTCTTGCGTTCAGCGTCGAAACGGAAGTGCCGTACTGAACCGCTATGGTAGGAATCTGATAAAAGTCACTTGGAGTTTTACCGCTCACAATATCTCCGCCGGCAGAACGGTTTGCGTAATGATTTTTCCTTATTTCAGTTAATGCTTTCTCTGCATTTTGTCCCCACGGCGTTGCGTATGTTATTAAGCTCTGCGTCGGGAAGTACTTTGCAAGCACGGCATACGCATCAAGAATATCGTGCTCCAGTTCTTGCTGTGTATAGTCGTTATTGTTGTATCTTATTGTATGATTGAAAGAGTGGTTTCCGAGGTCAATGTAGCCGGTATCAAAAATGTCCTGCCATTTCTTGACCGTATCTTCCGACTTCAAAGTACCGTCATCGTTTGCTATGTTTTTTGCCATCATCATTTCGGTTCCGTGCACATTGTACTTTTTGAAAAGCTTGAGATACTTAAGGGCCGCATCGTACATTCCGTCATCCATTGTTATTGATGTAGCCGATGCCTTATCCCCATACCATGTGCAAATACTCGGCGAAGAAAGATCTTTAACCTCTGTATTGTCAATCACGGGACTGCTTATGTCTTTAAACGAAAAAATCTTGTAGATTGTTTCGTTATCAACCGTTCCCTTTAACACATAGCTCTTTGTAACAAAGCTTTCAACCGCAATCGGCTTAAGTGTAGCCGTTTCGTATGCAAAATATTTCACTATTGCGTCATCGGACGATACGGTTATTCCCGGGTTGACACGCACGGTTTTGCCGGCAGGAATAAGCTTTGCCTCCGAAGCGGACGAAACCATTCTTTTATATCCGCCGACATCCTCGTACTCGGTTAAAATCATGGTAACTAAAGCGTCTGTACTGCCGCTGTTTACAAAAGAGGTATCAATGCTTGCGTAGCCCGCCTTAATGCTTCCCGAAATCTGACCGTTTATACTTAAAACCGATTCCTCCGATTTTACATCGGCTTCCGCAAAAGCCGGTACAAAAAGCGTTGCTGTAATCATAATCGCCAAAATAACACATAAAATTCTCTTCATAAAATCAAAATCCCTTCTTTTTATTTCAATTAAATATATTATACAGTATTAATTTGCTTTAGTCAACATCAAAATTTGCAGGTGTATTACAGATTGTTTAAGTTTATTGTAAAATGCCCCACTCAAATCTTTTTTCTGTTATAATGTAATAAAGCATTTAAAAATGAGGTGAATTTATTGAAAACTTATATTTTGGGCAAAAGACTTCATGCAGCGGTTGCTCTTATAATGATTTTTTCCATAGTATTTTCCTGTATGACAGCCTTTGCGGAAAAAAGCGAGGATTCAAGCAATAAATCTTCGGAATCAAACCTTGCTCCGAACAGCAAGACTGCAGTGGTTATCGACATGACATCGGATTATGTTTTGTTCGATAAGGACAAGGACAAAAAAATGTACCCTGCGTCCATGACAAAAATCATGACGGCTTTGCTTACGGTTGAAAATAAAAGCATGGATGACACTGTTGTTGTTTCGGAAACGGCAGTTGCAGGCATTAATAAATATGAATGTACTAATGTTGACCTAAACCCGGGAGATATTGAAACCGTGGATACTCTTATGCACGCACTTTTAATTCCTTCCGCAAACGATGCCGCAAATGTTCTTGCAGAGTATGTAGGCGGCTCGATTGAGGAATTTGTAAAGATGATGAACGCTCGTGCAAAGGAGCTTGGCTGCCAAAACACAAACTTTGTAAACGCAAACGGTCTGCATGACGATAATCATTACACAACCGCCTATGACATGGCGCTTATTGCAAAAGAAGCCATGAAGCATCCTGAAATTGCAGACATAGTAGGGCTTTGGTCTTTTGAAATGGAATCGACAGGGCTTACATATGCAAGCACAAATCATCTTGTGAGCCGATATGTAAACCTTGATTATTACTATGAAAACGCAACCGGTATCAAAACAGGCTACACCGATGAAGCGAACAGAACCCTCGCCGCATCCGCAACAGACGGGGAACACTCAATTATTGCGGTTGTAATGGGCTGTGAGGACAAGGATGACGGAACAATGACATCGTTTGTCGATGCAAAACAGCTGTTCCAGTATTTCTTCAAAAACTATGAGAATTTCAAGTACATTTCCGCAAATCAGATAATAGTTGAAAAAAATGTCAAGAATGCGTCGGGCGACGGCAGAATTCTTCTGACAACCCCCGTAACAAAAGAAGCTTATCTTCCGAAAGGAACCGGAGAAGGCGATTTGAAGTACGATATTACACTTACGAAAAAGCTTGAAGCGCCTATAGAAAAAAATGAAAAGCTGGGGTATGCTACCGTTTCGTATAACGGCGCAACGGTAAGCACCATAGAGCTGTATTCCGACAGAGCCGTTGAAAAAAGCTATATTAAAACATTCTTTAACTGGCTTGGCGGATTTAAAATCCTGTTTGTGCTCATTGCCGTTCTTGTAATATTCTTCATAATTTTGCTCATCATAAGACAAAGAAACCTGAGAAAAAGGCGTAAAAGAAGAGCCGAAAGAATGAAGCAAATGCGTGAACAGGAAGAAGAATTTGAAAAATTCAAAAGCACCAATATTTTCTGATAACAAATAAAATACTGCCTCACTTTTTTGAGGCAGTATTTTCATTATGATTGTTTTTTAGATTACTTTGATTTTCCAAGATACGCTTCTTTGATGCTTTCATCAGCCAAAAGCTCAGCACCGGTGCCGATTTTTGTTATTCTGCCCGTTTCAAGAACATAGGCAATATCGGCAATCTGAAGCGCCATATTTGCATTCTGCTCGATAAGAAGCACAGTTATGCCTTGCTTATTAACCGTCTTGATTATTTCAAAAATGCTCTGTACAACAAGGGGTGCAAGCCCGAGGGACGGTTCGTCCATCATGATAACCTTGGGACGGCTCATAAGTGCGCGCCCAACAGCAAGCATTTGCTGCTCACCGCCCGAAAGCGTTCCGCCGTGCTGCCACTCTCGTTCATGAAGCCTCGGAAATAACTCATATACCCAGTTAAGATCGTCTTCGATATTGTCCTTACGAAGATACGCTCCTATGCGAAGGTTTTCCTTTACCGTAAGGTCGGGAAAAATCCTTCTTCCTTCCGGCACAAGAGTAATACCTTTTGACACGATAGATGTAGGATCCTTTGCGGTTATATCCTCGCCGCAAAAGGTAATGGTACCTGATTTGGGCTTAACAAGACCTGAAATTGTTCGCAAAGTGGAGCTTTTTCCTGCTCCGTTTGCACCTATAAGCGTAACAATCTTTCCTTCGGGCACATCTATTGAAATTCCCTTAACCGCCTCGATTCCGCCATAATTTACTTTAAGATTATCTATTTTAAGGAAATCACTCATCCTCCGTCACCCCCAGATACGCATCTATAACCTTAGGATTCTTCTGAACTTCCTCTGCAG
>ERZ827440.909-NODE-909-length-36896-cov-5.542032_pt1 | contig 36896 bp, 31 predicted proteins | sample MGYA00519774_ERZ827440 | MGnify/ENA primary metagenome ERZ827440 (study PRJEB31778, sample SAMEA3449302) | human gut metagenome | biome: human gut; feature: human-associated habitat; material: faeces | place: United Kingdom | collected 2010/2012 ... | reverse complement strand
GCCCGGAAGCCTCCAGCGGATAGGTCCGCCCGCCGCAGGTGAAGGTTCCTTTGCCGGATAAGACATAATGCAGGATATAATGGTCGCGTATCCCGGGGCCGAAGCGTCGCAGGGAGTCCCGCTGATGCCAGCCGCAGTTGATGGGGTTTAAGTCCTCCAGATGGAGGTTGTCGACGAAAAAGCCCACCGCTTTTCCCGCGTCGTCCATACGATCGATGACCGGCATACAACCACCTCCTTCCAGGCGACATTATACCATATTTTAGCCCTCTCAGTCTATGGCCTTCCTCCTGTTTTGAGTTTAGGATGATTCTATCATCCGAAAGGGAGGCTGGAAAATGAAACAATCACTGCATCTTGGACTGATCGGCTTAGGAGGGCGCGGATCCTTCTTGCTCGAAAACCTTTTGCTGTCCATGGACGACGTCGAGATCGCCGCCGTGTGCGACCTGTACGAGGACCGGCGGGAACACGCCGCCGAAGTGGTCCGGGAAGGGCGGGGGCGGCCCTGCAAGGCCTATGCGGATTACCGTCTCCTCCTGGAAGAGCCGGGCTTGGACGGCGTCCTCATCGCCTCTTCCTGGCGGGATCATGCCGCCATGGCCGCCGCCGCGAGATAGCCCGACGCGGTCGACTCCACGTAGCCCTCCACGCCGGTCATCTGCCCGGCAAACGCGACCAGCGGATCGCGCCGGTCGGCATAGTACCGGTCGAGCAGACGCGGGCTGTCGAGGAACGTGTTGCGGTGCATCACGCCGTAACGGACAAATTCCGCATTGTGCAGCGCGGGGATCATCGAAAAGACGCGCTTTTGCTCCGGGAATTTCAGGTGCGTCTGGAAGCCGACGATGTTATAGATGCTGCCCTGCGCGTTGTCGCGCCGGAGCTGCACCACGGCATACGGCTCCTTCCCGGTCTTCGGGTCCTTCAGGCCGACGGGCTTCAGCGGCCCGTAGCGCAGCGTGTCAAAGCCGCGCCGCGCCATGACTTCAACGGGCATACAGCCCTCGAAGACCTTCGCATCCTCGAAGCCGTGCACCTCCGCCTCTTCGGCGGTGGTCAGCGCCTCGACGAACGCGGCATACTCGTCGCGCTCCATCGAGCAGTTGACATAATCTGCTTCGCCACGGTCGTAGCGGGAGGCGAACCAGGCCCGCTCCATGTCGATGGACTCAAAGCTCACGAGCGGCGCCGCCGCATCGAAAAAGCTCATATAGTCCGCGCCGCCAAAATAGGTTTGGATCGCCGCGCCGAGCGCGTCGCTCGTCAGCGGGCCAGTCGCGATGATGACCGGCCCCTGCGGGACCTCGGTCACCTCGCCCTCGACCACGGTGATGTTCGGGTGCGATCTGATCTTCTCCGTCACCATGCCGGAAAAGCCGTAGCGGTCGACGGCCAGCGCGCCGCCGGCCTCCACGCGGTTGGCTTCGGCGCACTGTAAGATCAGGCTCCCCAGCCGCCGCAGCTCCTCTTTCAAAAGACCAACTGCATTTTCCAGCCGGTCGCCGCGCAGCGAATTGGAGCAGACCAGCTCCGCAAAGTCATTGCAGTGGTGCGCGGGCGTCATCTTCTGCGGCTTCATTTCGTGCAGCGTCACATGGACGCCGCGCTCAGCGAGCTGCCATGCCGCTTCACAGCCGGCCAGCCCCGCGCCGACCACGGTACATTCCAGTTTCATTCCGTATCCTTCTTCGCCGTCTTCCTCGCGGCGGTCGTCCTGGTGGTTGTCGTCTTCGTCGCAGCGGGCTTCTTCGCCGCCGTGCTCTTTGCGGCAGGTTTCTTCGCCGCCGGTTTTTTGGCGTCCGCTTTCGACGCTGTGGACTTCTTCGCGGCGGGCTTCTTTTCCGCGGTCTTTTCGGCCTTTTCGGCCTTCTTCGCAGCGGATTTTGCCTTTTTCTCGGTCAAAATCTCCTGCTCGGCCTCGGCTGCCGCCTCCGCATTGCTCTCGGCGGTCGCCGCGCCGGTCGAGGATGCCTTCCGACGATAGCCGCGCTTGTCCTCCGGCAGGAAGTTCTCGCACTCCGGGTTGATGCAGAACGGCTTCATCGCGCCGCGCCCAGAGCGCTTGAACATTGTCTGTCCACAGACCGGGCAATCCTGATCGGTCGGCACGTCCCACGTCATAAAGCCGCATTCGGCGCCGCGCTCACAGGCGTAATAGGCGTAGCCGCGCTTCGACTTCCGCTTCAAAATCGCACTGCCGCACTTCGGGCAGCGGCCCGGCATCTTCTCGGTGATGGGCTTCGTGAACTTGCACTCGGGATAGCCCGGGCAGGCAAGGAATTTGCCGAAGCGGCTCGTCTTTACGACGAGGTTCCGCCCGCAAAGCTCACACTTCTCGTCTGTCACCTCATCCGGCACCTTCAGCCGCACGCCGTCGAGCGCCTGCTCCGCGTCCAGCATCTCCTGATGGAAGCCGCCGTAGAACTTCCGCAGCACTTCCTTCCAGTAGAGCTGCCCTTCCTCCACGCGGTCGAGCTGCTTTTCCATGTCCGCCGTGAACTCCACGTTGACAATATCCGAAAACCGCTCCACCATCAGCCCGTTGACCACCTCGCCGAGCGGCGTCGGGGCCAGGCGCTTGTCCGTCTTTGAGACGTATTCGCGGTCCTGAATGGTCGCGATGATGGCCGCGTAGGTCGAAGGACGGCCCACGCCCTTTTCCTCCATCGCGCGCACGAGCGTCGCCTCGGTGTAGCGCGCGGGCGGCTGCGTGAAATGCTGCTGCGGGTCATACTGCGTCGGCGTCAGCGCCTCGCCCTCGTTCAGGTCGGGCAGCGGCGAATCCAGCTTCTCCTGCTCGTCGTCGCGGCCCTCCTCATAGATGGCCGTGAAGCCGGAAAAGCGCATACTCTGATGGCTCGCACGGAACAGGTGCTTTCCGCAGCTGGACTCGATGGCCGTCACGTCATAGACGGCGCTCGCCATCTGCGACGACAAAAAGCGGCTCCAGATCAGCTTATAGAGCCGGAACTGGTCCTTCGTCAGGTCGTGCTCCACCATCTCCGGCGTCAGCTCCACATGACTCGGCCGGATGGCCTCGTGCGCATCCTGCGCGCCGGATTTCGGCTTATAGCGCCGCGGGCTGCCCGGATAATAGGCCGCGCCATAGCGGTTTTTGATCACATCCGCCGCCGCGGCCAGAGCCTCCTCCGAGATGCGCAGCGAGTCGGTTCTCATATATGTGATCAGACCAACCGAGCCTTCGCCCGTGATCTCCACACCTTCATAGAGCTGCTGCGCGATCATCATCGTGCGCCGCGGCGTCATGTTGAACTTGCGGGACGCCTCCTGCTGGAGCGTCGACGTGATGAACGGCGGCGCGGGATTCTTCTTCTTCTCGGTGTTCTTGATGCTCTCCACGCGGAATTCGCCGGTCTTCAGCTCCTCCAGAATGGCGTCGACCGTCTCGCGGTTCGGCAGCTCGCGCTTCTTCGGGTCGCCATAGTAATGCGCCACAAAGCTGCCGGGCTTCCCCACGCGGGCCAGGTTCACATCCAGTGACCAGTATTCCTGCGGCTGGAAGGCGCGGATCTCGTTCTCCCGGTCGACAATCAGCCGCGTCGCCACCGACTGCACGCGCCCGGCGGACAGGCCCTTGCGGATCTTCTTCCAGAGCAGGGGGCTGAGCTGATAGCCGACGATGCGGTCGAGCACGCGCCGCGCCTGCTGCGCGTCGACGAGATTCTGGTCGATGGCGCGCGGGGCCTGAATGGACTTGCGCACCACGTCGCGCGTAATTTCATTGAACGTCACGCGGTACGTCTTGTCGTCCGGGATGTTCAGCAGATATTTCAAATGCCACGAGATGGCCTCGCCCTCGCGGTCCGGGTCAGTTGCGAGGTAGATATTCGCGCTTTTCGCGGCGGCCTTCTGTAGTTCTTCGATGGTCTCTTCCTTGCCCTTGAGCGGAACATATTCCGGCTCAAAATCGTGTTCGATGTCCACGCTCATCGTGCTCTTCTGCAAATCGCGCAGATGGCCCATGCTGGCCTTGACCGTGAACTCCGGCCCCAGATATTTTCCGATTGTCTTCGCCTTCGACGGCGACTCGACGATCACCAGATTCGTTTTTGGCATGTTGTCGGTATTCTCCAAATCTATCTTGTTTCCGCTTCCGCGGTGTTGTTTCAGCGTTTTTCGCCCAGCGTAAAGCGCTTGCCCGGCAGCCGCCGGATGTATTGCTTGACCTCCAGCAGCGTGATGGCTGCAAGCGCCCGCGCCGCAGGCAGCTGGCTCCGGTCGATGATCTCATCCATCGGCAGCGGCTGCGCGCCGAGCAGGCCGATCACCGCCGCCTCATCCGGGCTGAGCTTGTCTGAAATTTCCTGTACGTCAATATAAGCCCTGTTTTCCAGATTGTCAACGTCTTTTTTGTCGACTTTTTTCGGGAAAGTGCGTTCCTCCGCCACTTTTGCGGGCCGCGCGGCCTTCGTCTCGGCCGCGGTCAGCGTCATCGGCATGGCGGGCGGCTGGAAGGCGATGCGGTCCGGATAGAGCAGCGCATACTCGCGCATCACGTCCGCGCCCTCAGAAATGAGCGTCGCGCCGTCCTTCAAAAGCTGTAGATTCCCCTCCGAGGTCGGGCTTCCAACGTTCGCGGGCAGCGCGAACACATCGCGCCCCTGTTCGAGCGCACGGCTGGCTGTGATGAGCGCGCCGCTTTTTCTCGGCGCTTCCACAACCACCACACCGACCGAAATGCCGCTCAGGATGCGGTTGCGCACCGGGAAATTGTCCGGATACGGCGGCGTCCCCGGCGGGAATTCGCTGATGAGGCAGCCGTGATAGCGGATATCCTCAAACAGTCCCCTGTTCTTCGCCGGATACGCCACATCCACGCCGCAGCCCAGCACCGCGATCACCGGCCTGCCCGCCGTCAGTGCGCCGGTCAAACACACCGTATCCACACCGTCGGCTCCGCCGGACGCCACAATCGCGCCCAGCCTTCCCATCTGATAGCCAAGCATTTTGCCCTGCTGCAAGCCGTAGAGCGAGGCGTGCCGCGTGCCGACCATGGCGATGACCGGCTCCGCATCAATGTCCGGGAGCGTCCCCTGATAGTAGAGCAGCAGCGGCGGATCGTCAATGCTGCGCAGCCGCGCCGGATAGGCCGCGTCCTGCCAGGTGAGGATGTGGATGCTCTTGCGGTGACATTCCGAGAGGATGCGGCGCGGCTCCGTGAGATCCTTGTCCTCGAGCGGTTCCGTGTTTTTCAGGCCCTCGATGCCGCGATATGCCTCCGCGTCCGCGTAGAAGACCGCCTCCGGCGATCCGAACCGCCGCAGCGCCGCGTGCATTCCCTGCCGTCCCAGTCCACGCCGGGTTGTCAGCCACAGCCAGTATTCCAGCACCGCTCCTCAGTCCCTTTCCTGGTGGGCAGCTTTGCGTCGCCTTTGCCGAAGGCCGCAAATCTGCCCGTATATTTCTATCTTTTACCTGTCATTTAAGTTAGCGGCGCATTTGCCACATCACAATGGTCGCGGCGACGGCCGCGTTCAGCGATTCGCAGTGGCTCTGCATCGGGATGATGACCGTGCCATCCGCCGCGTCCAGCAGCTCCCGGCAGACGCCCTGCCCCTCCGAGCCGATGATCACAGCGGTCTGCGAAAGCGTCTCTTCGCGCAGATCATGCGCGTCGGCGCGCAGCGCCGTGGCAAGCAGGCGCACCCCGTTTGACCGGCAGCTTGCGACAGCCGCTTCCCGCGTCATCGAAACCGGCACAGCGCGGAACGCCGCGCCCATCGACGCGCGCACCACCTTCGGGTTCCACACGTCGGCGCAGCCGGGCAGCAGCACCACTGGCACGGCCAGCGCGTCCGCCGTCCGCAAAATCGTCCCCAGATTGCCGGGGTCCTGAATCCCGTCGAGCAGAAGCGTCCCCGGCAGGATCTCCGCCTGCGGCGGCTGCGGCTTCCGGCAGAGGAAAATCGCGCCCTGCGGCGCGTCCATCTGCGAGACGCTCGCCATCACGTCGCGCGGGACGCGCACAACGCGGACTTCCTCCGGCAAACGACAAATTTCGACATCATCGGCCGCAATGACCGTATGCAGCCCCGGCACCCACCGGGCCGCTTCTTCCAGCAGCTTTGTCCCGTCGGCAGCGAACTCGCCGCACGATTCCCGATAGCTCCGGGAGGTCAGCAGCTTCTTCGCGTGCCGCAGCAGCGGATTCTGGCGGCTGGTAATGCGCTCTTCTCTCATCCCCTCAGCCTCGTCAGCTTGTCGTTCGCCCCGACGGCCACAAGCACGCAGCCCGCGGGCAGCGGCTCGTCCGCGTCCGGCACGACGTTGATCTTTCCGTTTTCGCGCACAGCGATAATGTTCACGCCGTACTTCGCGCGGATGTTCAGCTCGCGGATCGTCTTGCCGACCCACGCCTCCGGGAGCGTCAGCTCCGCGATGCCGTACTGATCGGACAGCTCGATGAAATCGAGGATGCTCGACGATGTGACCGCCTGCGCCAGCTTCACGCCGGCCTCCCGCTCCGGGATGAGCACCTTGTCCGCGCCGATCTTCTCCAGCGCGCGCTTCTGCATGTCGCCCTCGGCCTTGCAGACCACCTGCGGCACGCCAAGCTCCTTGAGGTTCATCGTGATGACGATGCTTGCGGCCAGATCCGTCCCGATGGCCACGATCGCGCAGTCATAGTTCCGCATGCCGAGCGAGCGGAGCACCGCCTCGTCCCGTGCATCGGCCACGACGGCGTAGGTCACGCGGGATTCCATCCGCTGCACGCGCTCCGCGTCGTCGTCAATTACCAGCACTTCATTTCCCAGGGCATAAAGCCGCTCGGCCACCGCAGTGCCGAACCGCCCCAGCCCGATCACAGCATAGGTTTTCTTCATACAAGCCTCCTATCCGATCATCACGCGCGTCTGCGCGTAGGTGATGCGATCCTCCGCCGGATTCGCCATCATGAAGCCCACGCTGATGGTCATGATGCCGACGCGGCCAAAAAACATAAATATGATCAAAATCAGGCACGACGCGAGGCTCAGACCGCTTGTGATGCCCGTCGTCAGGCCCACGGTACAGAGCGCCGAGATCGTCTCGTAGATGGCATTTTCAAAGCTGACGCCGTCGATCACCGCAATGGTGCCTGCGCCGACAGCGCCCAGCGTCAGCATCAGCAGCGCGATGGACCCCGCGTTCGCGACCGTGCTCTGCGGGATCGTCCGCTTGAACGCCGTGATGTGCGTCCGCCCTCTCGCCGTCCCGACCGCCGCCAGCACCAGCACGCCGACCGTCACGGTTTTCACGCCGCCCGCTGTCGAGCCGGACGACCCGCCGACGAACATCAGCACATCGCACACGGCCTTCGTCACGTCGCGCAGCGCGTTTTGGTCAAAGCTGGCGAAGCCCGCCGTGCGCAGCGTCACAGACTGGAACAGGCTCGCAAGTACCTTTCCGCCCGCGCGCAGTCCGCCGATCGTGCCGGGGTTGTTCCATTCCAGCAGCGCAATCACCGCCGCGCCGCCCAGCGTCAGACCCAGCGAAATGGCCACAACAAGCCGGGAATAGACACTCAAACGCGAAAATCTCCGGTTTTTCCGGATGTCGCCCCAGACCGCGAAGCCGAGGCCGCCGATCGTGATGAGCGCCATGATCGTCAGATTCACCACCGGGTCGTCCACATAGCCGCAGAGGCTCCCGCCGGAGGCGAGGTCGCCCAGCACGTCGAAGCCCGCGTTGCAGTAGGCCGAAACGGAGTGGAACACGCCGTACCACACCGCGCGGCCCAAGCCAAACTCCGGCCAGAACCGCAGCGTCAAAATCAGCGCGCCTGCGCCCTCGACGGCCAGCGTCCCGAGCAGCACGTTCCGCACCAGTCCGACCACACCGCTGATCTGATCAAAGCTCAGCGCCTGCGCCAGCACCAGCCGCTGCCGCAAGCCGATCTTCCGCCGCAGTGCAAAAAAGAAGATGGACGCGATGGTCATAAAGCCAAGCCCGCCGATCTGGATCATCACCAGAATGACCGCCTGCCCAAAGCCGCTCCAATACGTACCGGTGTCCACGCGGACGAGTCCTGTCACGCAGGTAGCGGACGTGGCTGTAAATAAGCTCGTCAGGAAATCAGTCGGCTCTCCGCGCTTCGACGCGGCGGGCAAACAGAGCAGCGCACTGCCCAGCAGAATGATCGCGAGAAAGACCAGCGCAATAATCTGCGGCGGACGCATCCGCCGCACCCGTGACCGAACCCCGGCCCAAATTGCAGAAACAGACAAAATATGCCTCCTTTAAGGCAACACCGCGCGCTTCGGCGGATCTTTTCCGACAATCCTGCGGTCTCGCCTTGATATTTTATAATAATATGTATCTTTTTTCATTTGTCAAGTCATCCGGCGTTTTTCCGCCGGATGCTTGATAAACAATAAACATAGTGGTATACTAGGTTTATCAATCTGAGGGAGTCTTTTTTATGCTGATTTCCACCAAGGGGCGCTATGCGCTGCGCATCATGCTCGATCTGGCCCAGCAGGAGCCGGGGGCCTTTATTCCCCTTCCCGCAATCGCCGAACGGCAGGAGGCGTCGGAAAAATATCTGGAGAGCATCATCTCCACGCTGGCCAGAGCCGGACTTGTTGAAGGGCAGCGCGGCAAGGGCGGCGGCTATCGCCTTGCGCGCAAGCCGTGCGACTATTCCGTCGGCGAAATTCTGCGGCTGGCCGAGGGTTCGCTCGCGCCGGTATCCTGTCTGGAGGCAGGGGCCACGCCCTGCCCGAAGGCGGGATCGTGCCGGACGCTGCCGGTCTGGGAAAAATTAGAGTCCCTGATCTGTGGCTATCTCGACGAAGTCACGCTGACAAGCCTGCTCGACGGCGGCGCCGAGATCGGCGGCTGCCCAAGCGTGAAAAAGTAAATATTTTATGTTGTTTCCATAAACCTATTGACAAAGTAGGTTTTTGTGCTATGATAAACCCATAAAAAAACTATGTTTTAGGCGGCTGCGGCCAGGCGCGGCGCCGCCCGTATCCCAAGGAGGTCATTCCATGTTTGTTTATGCGGACAACGCCGCCACGACAAAGCCCAGCCAGGTCGCGCTTGACGCGATGCTGCCGTGTCTGACGGACGTCTACGGCAATCCCTCGAGCCTGCATTCCGTCGGCCAGAAGGCCGCAGAGACGCTTCAGGCGGCGCGCGAGACCGTCGCAGCCTGTCTCGGCTGTCAGGCGCGCGAAATTTACTTCACCTCCGGCGGCAGTGAGGCTGACAATCAGGCCATCGTCTCTGCCGCGCGGCTCGGCGCAAAGAAGGGCAAGAAGCACATCATTTCCACCGCGTTTGAGCACCATGCTGTGCTGCACACGCTGAAAAAGCTCGAAAAAGAGGGCTTTGAGGTCGAGCTGCTGCCGGTCGGCGAGATCGGCACCGTCACCGCCGAGCAGGTCAAGGCAGCCATCCGCCCGGACACCTGCCTCGTGACCATCATGTATGCCAACAACGAGATCGGCTCGATCCTGCCGATCGCAGAGATCGGTGCAGTCTGCAAAGAAGCGGGCGTCCTCTTCCATACCGACGCCGTGCAGGCTGCGGGCCATCTGCACATCAACGTGCAGGAGCAGAACATCGATATGCTCTCCCTCTCCGGCCACAAGTTCCACGGGCCGAAGGGCGTTGGCGTGCTCTATGCGCGCAAGGGCATCATTCTCACGAACATCATTGAGGGCGGCGCACAGGAGCGCGGCAAGCGCGCTGGCACCGAGAACATCCCCGGCATCGTCGGCATGGCCGCGGCGCTGAAGGACATGTGCGAGCACATCGACGAGAATGCCGTGAAGGTCTCCGCCCTGCGGGACAAGCTGATCGCGGGCCTCGCCAAGATCCCGCACAGCATCCTCAACGGCGATCCCGTGAACCGGCTGCCCGGCAATGTGAACTTCTGCTTTGAGGGCATCGAGGGCGAGAGCCTGCTGCTCCTGCTCGACGACAAGGGCATCTGCGCCAGCTCCGGCAGCGCCTGCACCTCCGGCTCGCTCGACCCGAGCCACGTGCTGCTCGCCATCGGGCGGCCGCATGAGGTCGCGCACGGTTCACTGCGCCTGAGCCTCAGCGAGTGGAACACCGAGGAAGAAGTGGACTATATGCTGAAGGCCATCCCCGAGGTCGTGGAATATCTCCGCGGCATGTCCCCGGTGTGGCAGGATCTCGTGAACGGCAAGCGCAGCTTTGTGCTGGCGTAACATCGAAAGGAGTGCTGAATTATGGCTTTATATACCGAAACCGTCATGGATCATTTCCGCAACCCCCGCAACGTCGGTGAACTCCCGGACGCGAACGGCGTCGGCGAGGTCGGCAACGCAAAGTGCGGCGACATCATGAAGATGTACCTCAAGATCAAGGACGACCGCATCGAGGACGTCAAGTTTGAGACGTTTGGCTGCGGCAGCGCCATCGCCTCGTCCTCCATCGCGACCGAGATGATCAAGGGCAAGGCCGTCGAAGAGGCGCTGGCCCTGACGAACAAGGAGGTCGTGGACGCGCTGGGCGGTCTGCCCGCGCACAAGCTGCACTGCTCCGTGCTGGCCGAAGAGGCCGTCAAATCCGCCGTGCAGGACTATTACGAGCGCAACAATATCCCCTACGACAAGTCGAAGTTCCCCAAGCAGGAGGACTGCGAGTCCTGCCGCATGGTCTAACCTCAAAAAACCTGCGAACCGTCCGGTTCGCAGGTTTTTGATTTTCAAAACATTGCTTCCATGGGCTGGCCATGCTCTTCGAGCAGCCGCCCGATCTCGCTCTCGCCGTAGACCGTGATGCCGTTTTCCCGCAGCAGCGCCGCCGTCACGCCGTCGCCCGCGGTCAGCCCGCCGGTGAACGTCCCGTCGTAGATCGTGCCGGAGCCGCAGCTTGGGCTGCGCTCCTTCAAAAGCGCGATCTTACAGCCGCAGAGGCGCGCGAGATGCAGCGCCTGTTCCGCGCCGTGCCGGTATTCGGCCGTCACGTCGCGCCCATCCTTCGTCATCACGCGATCCTCGATGCGCTCCGCCGGTGTGCGCGGCGTCGGCAGACCGCCGAGCTGCTCCGGGCAGAGCGGCACAAGGTCAAACTGCTCCGAAAGCGCCACCATCTCCAATACCGGCTTGCTCTGTCCGTCGTAGCGGCACTGCGCGCCGAGCAGGCACGCGCTGATCAATAAATGCTCCATCATCGGATCCTTTCTCCGTCCAGGACGGCTTCGGCCAGATGCTCGCCCTCGTAGACGAGCTTCAGCGAGAAAAACGGCCTGTTCTGCTGCATCAGGGCGAGGAAAATTTTGTCACCCTCCCACGCGGGCAGCGCGTTGATCTGTTTAATCGGCACCCATTCGAGCACGCCCTCGTCGCACTCGCGCAGCGCACCGGTGAAGCCCGTCGCGTGGAACAGGTGCATGTATTCCGTCTCCCACTGGTCGGAGACGAACGTGATGATCCCGCAGTAGCGGTAATCTGTCAATGTCAGGCCAGTCTCCTCCAGCACCTCGCGCCGCGCGCAGTCCTCGGGGCTTTCGCGGTCTTCAAATTTTCCGCCCACGCCGATCCACTTGTCGTGGTTCTCGTCGTGTGCCTTGCGGACGCGGTGCAGCATCAGATAGCGCCCGTCCTGTTCGAGATAGCAAAGCGTCGTCTGTTTCATCCGCCCGCCTCCTTTTTCCCCCATTCTATCAGGAGATCCCGCCTGATGCAACCCTCATCTTAAATCCGCCGCAGCGGTTGTAGGGGCCGATGCCCTCATCGGCCTTCCCCGCCGCAGCGGAAAGCCCCCCTCTATTAAGAGGAGGGAAGATTGCCGAAGGCAATCAGGGGGAGAATATCTTTCAAGCTCCCCCAGTCAGCCGTTGACTAACAGCCCCCTCTTTGTAGAGGGGGCCTTTGGGCGGAGCAGCGCCCCGCCCCTACAAGCTCTCCGTGACACTCTTATAAAATCTACGGGATTGCCACACCAGTGTGCGCACTGGTTCGCAATGACACATCTATTGGGGACTTCGGGGCGACCAATGGTCGCTCCTACAAAACACATTGGAATCGGTATCGAGCGCAGAAAAACACCGCCCTCCCGGGCGGTGTTCGTCGATTTTATCCCTGATAGGTGGCTGCGCCGGTGCGCTTATGCTCCGAGCGCTTGTGGAACCGGTCGATGATCGCAAGGTCAGCTTCCTCTCCCTCTCCGGTCAGGAGGAAGCGGTCGATCGCCGCGTAGGTCACGCCCATCTCGGCCTCGTCGGTCTGGCCCTCGAAGAGACCGGCAGACGGAGCCTTGTCAATGATGCTCTGCGGCGCGTTCAGATAGCGGAGGAACTCGTAGATCTCGGTAACGGTCAGATCGGCGATCGGGTTGAGATCGTATGCGCCGTCGCCCCACTTTGTGAAGTAGCCCATGTACGCCTCGGAGCGGTTGCCCGTTCCGGCCACAAGACGGCCCTCCGCCGCGGCCACGGCGTAGACCGTCGCCATCCGGAGGCGCGGGTTGATGTTGGTCAGGGCCTGCTGGTTCAGCTCCGTCACCTGACTGAGCGCTTTGACCAGCGTCTGCTTCGTCTCGGTGATGTCAACGGTGCGATTTTCAATGCCAAACTGCTTCGCCACCTCGCCGCCGTCGTCCATGTCAATGCCGAAGTTCCGCTTCGACTCGCACGGCATCATGATACCGACGGTGTTGTCACACGCCTTTTTGCAGAGGATCCCGACGAGGGCGGAATCCTTGCCGCCGGAGTTGCCGAAGACGATGCCCTTCGCGCCAGACTTGCTCAGCACGTCCTGAATGAACGCCACCCGTTTTTCCAATTCTACCGCATAATCACGCATGGTATTACGCCTCCTTGGTCGTTTTTTCTATCTTACGCCATCGCGCCGCCGCTGTCAATTTCTTTTCCGACGAAATTGACAGCTTTTCCCGCCTGTGATATGATAAAATCGAGAAAACGGAAGGAGACTGCTCATGTTATCGATCCTCCTCATCGCAGCTGGGGCGATCTTAGAGACGCTGTTCATCATGCAGTCCTACCGGCGGCGCGACGTCGCGAGCATCATCCTGAAGACGACGGCCTCGCTGCTGTTCGTCCTGCTCGGCATCCACTGCACGCGCCTGCGCGGACAGAGCGTCTATGCGCTCTATGTCGTCATCGGTCTGGCGCTCGGGATGCTGGGCGATCTGCTGCTCGCGCTGCGCTATCTGAGCAAGAAAACGCACGACCTCTGCTTCGTCTCCGGCACGCTCGCGTTCTTTGCCGGTCACGTGCTCTACATCCTCGCCGTGCTCACTGCCGCGCCGCGGGCCTGGACGTATGCCATTCCGATCACGCTCGTCGCGCTGGCCGTCGCGGGCTTCTATTCGCACGCGATGGAGGTCAAGGCCGGGAAGATCATGCCGCTCGGCGTAATCTATATCGGGTGTGTGATCTTCGTCGCGGCCTGTTCGCTGACCGGCGTGCTGCTGACGAGTGATCGCGCACTGTTCATGTTCTTCCTCGGCGGACTCTGCTTCAGCCTGAGTGACAATATGCTCGTTGTCCTCTCCTTCGGCCGGAACGACAGTCCCTACCGCAATGCCGTCCTCCACGTGCTCTATTACATGGCCCAGATCTTCATCGCCCTGAGCATCCTCTTCTACACACCATGAGGCTCAAAACTATTGAAAATACTGGGCTCTACTCTGGGTAGAGTCCGATTCTCGCGAATAGAAACCCCGCCTTTCCAAGCTGGAGAGGCGGCGTTCTGCTTTTTCGGGAGACTTTTTTACGTTCCTGCCTTACACTGGATACAAACAAAGACCGCTTCTTGCGCAAGGGGGAATGGATCATGAAAAAACTCATTCTGTTCGGCGATTCGATCATGAAGGGCGTCACCTTCAACGGCAGCGGCTACCACCTCTGCCCGGATCACGACCTGCCGCAGCTCGCCGCGCGCGGCATCGAGATTGAAAACCACACGAAAATGGGCGCGACAATCGGCGACGGGCTGCGCGCGATGGACAAATACCTGACCGGCTGCGACAGCCAGACGACCGTCCTGCTCGGCTACGGCGGCAACGACTGCGACTACGACTGGCAGGCCATCTCCGACGCGCCATCGGCCGACCACAGCCCGAAGACCGCGCCGGACGCCTACATCGAGGGCATGCGCCGCGCCATCCGCAAGGCGCAGGACGCGGGCGCGATGGTCGCCGTGGCGTCGCTCGTGCCGCTGGACGCCGACCGCTATCTGCAATTCATCAGCAAAAACCGCGACGGGAAAAATATCCTCTCGTGGCTCGGCGACGCCGCGCATCTCTACCGCTGGCAGGAATATTACAACGCGCTGACCGTGCAGATGGCGCGGGCCTTTGGCTGCCGCCTTGTCGACCTGCGGACGGCCTTCTTGCAGAGCCGCAATTTCCTCGACCTGCTCTGCCCCGACGGCATCCACCCAACCGACAGCGGCTATGCCCTCGCGCATAAAACCCTCTCCGCCGCCATGTATTGATAACGCCCGAGCGGAGCTTGTAGGGGCGGACAACTCTGTCCGCCCGCAATCTATCGCACATCTCTGATTTCCATGCGCCGCGGCATCCAAGGGCAAGGCCCTTGGCCGATAGAAGGGGTGTGGGGAAACCATCCGGAAGGTTTCCCCACGCTTCTCTTTCCTTTTCTTCACCGGGCGCGGCGGTTCTTTTCTTTCTCAAAGAAGAGAAAGAAAAGAATGGGGGCGCAAAGAAAATGGGCGGCCAATGGCCGCCCCTACAAGCTTCTATTTTGACCTCTCAAATTCCATCGGCGGCAGCGCAAGCTGCTTCGCCGCATACTGATACGCGCCCTGATAATCCTCGATCTCCTTGCAGCAAAGCTCCATCGCGCGGTACAGCTCGCGCAGCAGGATCTGCGGCAGCGGCGCAAGCGCCTCTGCCTGCTGCAAATAGAGCCGTGCGTTTTCAAACTGCTCCTTTTTCGCCGCAATCCGCCCGCGCAGCACAAGATATTCCGCCTTGTTCCGCTCCGGCAGCTCCGCGATCGACCAGATCTCCCTCTCCGCCGCCTGAATGTGCTCCTGCTCGAGCTGATAGCGCGCCAGCAGCAGATGATAGCGCACAGCCTCCGGCGCGCGCAGATATTCCTCGCGGTACTCCGCGATCCGTGCTTCCACATTTTCGCTCCCCCGCGCGCATCGCGCCAGCACCGCCAGCGCCCGCAGACTCAGCGCTTGCTGCGCGTAGAGTCCCCGCGCGTTCCAGCGGAGCGCCTGTTCGGCGCGCCGTGCCGCCTCTTCATATTGCTCCGCACCCAGCGCCTGCTCGGCCAGCTCCATGGCCGACACCGCCAGCAGAAGCAGTTCCTCGTCCGACGCCTGCTCCGCTCCCGGCTCCAGCAGCGCCGCGCAGCCCCGGTGATCCCCCTCGCGCAGCATCGCCCGTGCCCGCGGCAGCCGTTCCGCCGCCTCGTCGGACGCATCGTCCGCCAGAAGCCACCCCGCCGTCACGCCGAGCGCCGCCGCCAGATATTCCAGCGTCTTCATGCTCGGCGCGGAGAGGTCGTTTTCGATCAGCGAGAGCATATTGCGCGTGATGCGGCCGCCCGCCGCCTGCTCCTGCGTCAGTCCCGCGCGGATGCGCGCCTGCCGCACCTTCTGTCCCAGCGTCATATCCCGAGCCTCCGTAAGTATGATTTACCTCAGCATACCATATTTCCCGCAGATCCGCAATCCCTGCCTCGGCGGTTGTAGGGGCGGACGACTCTGTCCGCCCTTAACCCCGCCGCAACGACCTGCCTCCCCTTCGTAAGGGGAGGTGGCATTTGCGAAGCAAATGACGGAGCGGTCGACGGGCGGGCAATGCCTGCCCCTGCGATGCAAAAATGCCGCCGCAGCCTTCCGGCTGCGGCGGCGTTTTGTATTATTCCGTTCTTCGCTTCCTTGCCGCAAGGACACGCTCCAACCGTTTCAGCAGAAAATCATAGATCACGAACACCACGTTCCCGAGCGCCAGCGTTGCAATCAGCAGCGCCGTCCCCGTCGCGCGGTATTCCTCCACCAGCGCATTCAGCCCCAGCACGAAGATCAGCAGCGCATAGAGTGCGATCGTCGCCCCGTTGAACAGCAACAGCTTCAGCGCCCAACGCAGCGCAGGCCGCTTCCGGTCAAGACCGGCCCGAATCGCGGGGTAATAGCCCAGCGCGGCATAGAGCGCTGCGGCCTCCTTGTCCGGCCCGAGCAGCAGACCCAGGACTGCGCTCGCCGCCCAGACGAGCACGGCGTCCCACCGTCCCCATCGCTGCATCACCGGCAGCAGTACCAGACTCGCCAGCACCGGGCAGCAGAACGTCGCCGCCGGGATCAGCCCGCCGAGGCAGAGGATCACCACGGCCAGCGCCGTCATCATCCCGCAGAGCGCGATCTCCGTGCTTTTGCCGCGTCTCATCTGCCGTTCGATTTCAGCAGGGCATACTTAATGTCCCACAGCTTCTGCGACAGGTCGACGTAATAGGTATGCGGATTGTCGAACCGCTGCACCTCGTCCCACAGCGTGTCCACCTGCGCGGCGCAATATTTCTGGATCTCCGGGAGCGACGGCATGTCGTAGACCAGCTCACCGTTTTGGAAGATCGGCACGAGCAGTTCCTTCGCCGTGAAGTTGTAGATGTTCTTCCGCTTCCACGTCGCCTGCGGATCAAAAATTTCAAGATCCCGGCTGTCGTCCACGACCTCATCGTGCAGGCAGATATAGTCCGCGATGGCCTTTCCGGTGTCGTTGCCGTAGAAGCGGTAGACCTTCTTAAAGTGCGGGTTCGTGATCTTGCCGACGTTCTCGCTGACCTTGATCTTCGGGATGATGTTGCCCGCCTCGTCCTCGACGGCGGCCAGCTTGTACACGCAGCCGAACACCGGCTCGCTGCGCGCGGTGATGAGCCGTTCGCCCACGCCGAACAGGTCGATCTGCGCGCCCTGATTCAGCAGATCCTGAATGAGATACTCATCCAGCGCGTTCGAGCAGCTGATCTTGCAGCTCTCCCAGCCCGCCTCGTCGAGCATTTTGCGCGTCTTCTTCGTCAGATAGGTCATGTCGCCGGAGTCGAGCCGGACGCCGCACTTCGTCAGCCCTCTCGGTTTCAGCACCTCGTTGAACACACGGATTGCGTTCGGCACGCCAGACTTCAATACATTATAGGTGTCCACCAGCAGCGTGGGGTTGTCCGGGTAAATTTCGCAGTACGCCTTGAACGCCTCGTATTCGCTGTCGAACATCTGCACCCACGAATGGGCCATCGTGCCGCCTGCCGGCACGCCGTACAGCTCGTCCGTCAGCGTGCAGGCCGTGCCCTTGCAGCCGCCGATGTACGCCGCGCGCGCACCGAGCACCGCGGCATCGCTGCCCTGCGCCCGTCTCGAACCAAATTCAAGAACGGTGCGGCCCTGCGCCGCGCGGGTCACGCGGTTGGCCTTCGTGGCAATCAGGCTCTGATGGTTCAGCGTCAAAAGCAAAAACGTCTCGATGATCTGCGCCTCGATGGCCGGGGCGCGGACCGTCATGATCGGCTCGTTCGGGAAGATGGGCGTCCCCTCCGGGACGGCCCAGATGTCGCCGGTGAATCTGTAATTCCGCAGCGATTCGAGGAACCCCTCGCTGAACATCTTCCGCCCGCGCAGATACGCGATGTCGTCCTCGTCAAAATGGAGCTGCTGGATATAGCGGATGGCCTGCTCCAGACCGGCCGCAATAGCAAAGCCGCCGCCGTCCGGCACCGACCGGAAGAAGATGTCGAAATACGTGATGCGGTTCTGCATCCCACACGCGTAATAGCCGTTGGTCATGGTCAGCTCGTAGTAGTCGCAGAGCATCGTCAGGTTCATCTGTTTTTCAGGATTCATATTCCCACCTCATTGCAGTCCGCCCCGGCGCACTGTACTTTGAACGTATTGTATCAGGAAATCCCGGAAAACACAAGTCTAATCCACCAATTCCGACGCACGAACGAACTTGCTTTTCCGTTCCTCGCGCAGCGCATGGTGCTCCTGCAAATACGCCGCGAAGGCCAGCATCGGCGCGGCCTCGCCAGACACCAGCTCCAGCTCCACCTCGCAGAACGGCCGCCGCCGCGCCGCGCCGAGCAGCATCCCGTCGTCCAGACAGAGCGCACAGCGCGTACCATCCAGCGTCAGCTCTGCTGTCCGCCGTAGAAACTCCACGCCGCACGTGCGCGAAACGCCTCTGGCCGCCAGCTCCGCCAGTTCCCCCGGCGCGCCGAGACGCACCAGCTCTCGCACGGCTTCATGCAGGCTCTCCTTGCGCGACTCCCATTCGCCGCGCGCATAGCCGTCGCCCGGTGTTTTTATGGTATAGACGGCCTCGCCGTTTTCCATTCTCCGCCGCAGCGTCCATTTCCGCGCGGCGATCGCCCGATCCGGCGTGTCCAGATATTCCGTCACCATCCGGATCTCCTGCCATGCGCCCGTCCGCGCCGCTTCCACGCGCGCATCCGCGCCCACAGCCTCCAAAGCCGCTGCATCCGGTGCGGCCAGCTTGATCTCGATCTCTTTTCCCATATGCTCGCCTCCTTTGCGGATATTTTACGCCCTTATTTCCATCTGCGCAAGAAAAACCTGAATCTCCCATTTCCCATGACATTTCCCGACCGATTCTTTTGTCGCCTTCTGGTAGACTAATACCAGCTCAAGGGGTGCTCTGAATCGATCATCAACCATTGATTCAGGACTTTCCCTCACCAAAAGGAGGTCGCCCATGCTTTTGAAGTCTCTCCGCCGCGCGGCGCTTCCGCGCCGTCTTTCCTCGCGCAGATGGTTCCGGCCTCTGCTGCGCTGTCTCGCGGCGGCGCTGACCGGGGCCGCGCTGTCCGGCGCGGCGGTGATGGATCTGCCGGTGCCGCTGCTCCCGGCCTACCTCTGCGCGCTGACATTCGGGTCGGAGGCGGTCGCGGCCTATCTCGGCGCGGCGGCGGGCTATCTGCTGCTCTGGGAGACGGCAGACGTTCTGGAACCGCTGGCTGCAGGCCTTCTGATCCTGTCAGGTCTCGGCCTGTTCCGCGATCTCCTGCCGGACGAGCAGCGCTGGTTCCGCAGCGCGGCGGGCAGCGCGCTCTATGCGCTTGTCTCGCTGATCTTCCTGCTGCAAGGGCCGATGCAGCCGTTTGAGATCACATTTTTCTTTCTGAAGCTGGCCGTCCTCGCCGCGTTCACCGCGGCCTTTACCGGCCCGCGTCGCCGCGGCGCGTTGACGCTCGCGTGGATCGCCGGATGCGCCAAGCTGGTTTTCCCCGGAGATCTTTCCCTCGGGGCTGTTCTCGCGGCGGCAGCGGTCTGCCGTGCGCTGGACGGAACGAATTATCTGCTTACCGCGGCGGCCTGCGGCCTGACGCTCGACGTCTGCCGGGAGCCGCTCCTCAGCGCGACCTTCCTCTATACGGCCTCTGCCCTCGCGGCGCACGCCGCCCCGCTGCGCACCCGCATCGGACGGGCATTGCTGTTTGCCTGCACCTGCGCCGTCGGCGTGCTGGTGGGCGGCGCACAGGAGCCTGGGCTGTTCCTCACGGCCCTCGCCGGGAGCCTGCTGTCCTGCTTCCTGCCGAAAGAAACAATGCCGGAACCGGCGGAGCACAGCGCATCGCCCTCCGCCGCCAGCGCCGTGCTCGACGAGCTGGCCCAGCTGCTCAGCCGCCCCCTGCCTTCCCCATCCCTGCCGGATGGTGACACGCCGGACAGCCGCGCCGCGCGCCAGCACGCAGCCCGTCTTTCCGAGACACGCGCCATCGCCGCCGATCAATACCGCGCGCTGGCCCGGCTGCTGCGCGCCGAACCGGAGGATGTCCCCGCGCTCGACTTCCACCCGGAGCTTCACACCCGGACGCGCGGCTGGGTACGAGGCGCAGACGGCGACCGCGTCACGAGCTTCCGCCACGGCGAATGGTTTTATCTGCTGCTCTGTGACGGCATGGGCACCGGCCCGGAGGCCGCCCGCGAGGCAGAGACCGCCGGCGGCCTGCTCCGCCGGATGATCGAAGGCGGCTTCGACGCGCAGGACGCCCTGCAAACGCTCAACGCGCTCTACATTCTGCGCGGCGACGGCGGCTTCTCCACGGTCGACCTCGCGCAGCTCAGTCTGGTCACGGGCGAGGGCTTCCTGCAAAAATGGGGCGCGGCCCCATCCTATCTGCGCAGCCGCCTCGGCGTAGAAAAAATTGGAACAGCCTCGCCGCCGCCCGGACTCGGTGTGGGAGAGGCACACCGGGCCGAGTGCGTGAGGCTGTCCATGCGGCGGGGAGAAACGTTGGTTCTGGTCAGCGACGGGGTTTCAGAGCAGACGGCGCTCCGTGCGCTGCGTTCTGATGGCTCGCCGGAGGCGATCGCCGCGAGGATCGTCAGTCGCAGCGACGCAGAAGAGCCGGACGATCGGAGCGCCGCGGTTCTTCGTCTGCGTCCCGTCCCGTCACAGCGCAAGCATATCACATCTGCCGCGCGAATTTTGTCGAATCTTGTCCGCGTCCGCAATATTTAGGAATGATTTTTCCGCCCCAGCGCAATATCCCGTGTTTCCCTTCCATTCGGCCAAATTCCCGCCGCACCAACGCCCTATCCCCTCTTTCACCGCCTTCCGCCGGTTTTTCCCTGACACCTTCTCGCAGGTTTTCGACATTCTGTGCTCTTCCCTCACCGCCTTTCCCTATCGCTCTGCGCTCTTCCTTTGCCGGTTTCCGCTGCCATTTTGACACATTGCACAAGTTCCGCACGAGGCACGTGCGGAACTTTTTGCATTTTTCCTTCTTTACATTAGCGCATCAGTATGGTAAAGTATTACCACGATAACAAAACAGAGCGGCGACACAGCCGCCCGGCAAAATGGAGGAACAAACAATGAAAAAATGGATCGCAATGCTGCTTGCAGCGCTGATGGTGTTCTCGATGGCCGCATGTGCCGCCAAGAACGAACCCGCCGCAGACCAGACCAATGACCAGACCGCCGCCGACACCCAGACGTCCGAACCTGCGGAAGACACCGCCTCCGGCGAAGACGCCGCCCCCGCCGCAGACCAGACCGCCGCGGACAGCGACATGGCCTACGTCCAGAGCAAGGGCACGCTGGTCGTCGGCATCACCGACTTCGCCCCGATGGACTATCAGAATGAGAGCGGCGAATGGATCGGCTTTGACGCCGACATGGCGAAGGCGTTCGCCGAGAGCCTCGGCGTGAGCGTTGAGTTCGTCGAGATCGACTGGGACAACAAACTTCTCGAGCTTGGCTCCAAGTCCATCGACTGCGTCTGGAATGGCATGACCCTGACCGACGAGGTCACGAGCGCCATGAGCTGCTCCAACGCCTACTGCAACAACTCTCAGGTCGTCATCGTTCCGGCGGACAAAGCCGCCGATTACGCCGATGTGGAAGCCTGCAAGGCCCTGAGCTTCGCCGTTGAGGCCGGCTCCGCCGGTATGGCCGAGGTTGAAAAGCTGGGCGCCAGCTTCACCGAGGTCAAGGATCAGGCCACCGCGCTGATGGAGGTCGCCGCCGGTACGTCCGACGCCGCCGTCATCGACTCCCTGATGGCCGGCGCGATGGTTGGTGAGGGCACGAGCTACGACAGCCTGACCTACACCGTCAGCCTGAACGCCGAGGAAGGCGAGCAGTACGGCGTCGGCTTCCGCCAGGGTTCTGATCTGGCCGCCGCGCTGAACGACTTCTTCGCCGCCGCCTACGCCGACGGCTCCATGCAGGCCTGCGCCGAGACCTACGGCATCCAGGCAGCCCTGATCGCGCAGTAACACTTCAAATCAGCATTTCCCCCGATTTCCCCGGCAAATCCTGCCGGGGAAATCGCTGCGTCTTTTTCATTTGCTTCTCCACTTTATTTATGATAGAATTGCCAAGACTACATAGAAGGCGGTACACCTTATGACCTTTTCCGAACAATTCCCCATCGTTCTGCAAGCGCTGAACGTTGGTTTCCTGCAGACGCTCAAGCTCTTCGCCGTGACGCTCATCGGCGCGATCCCGCTCGGCCTTATCATCTCGTTCGGCTCGATGAGCAGCTGGGCGCCGTTTGGCTTTCTGCGGCCCTACGTGATGAAAAACGGCACGCCGACGGAACGTCTGACCGGCTGGCAGCGGTTCCAGCTCTGGTGGGTCGTAGACTTCAAGCCCATCCGGCTGCTCACGCGCTTTGTCATCTGGATTGTCCGCGGCTCGCCGCTGATGCTCCAGCTGCTGATCATCTACTATTTCCCCGGCCTGGTGTGCGGGAACAACATCTGGGGCAGCGGCGAAGCCGGGCGCTTCCTCGCCTCGTCGATCGCGTTCGTGTTCAACTATGCCTGCTACTTCTCCGAGATCTACCGCGGCGGCATCCAGGGCGTTCCGAAGGGCCAGCAGGAGGCCGGGCAGGTCCTCGGCATGACGAAGACGCAGATCTTCTTCAAAGTGACGCTCTTACAGATGGTCAAGCGTATCGTGCCGCCGATGTCCAATGAGATCATCACGCTCGTCAAGGACACGTCCCTCTCGCGCATCATCGCCCTGCAAGAGGTCATCTGGGCCGGTCAGGCGTTTATGAAGGGCAGCCACGGCATCGCCGGCGCGATCTGGCCGCTGTTTTTCACCGGTGTCTATTATCTCATCTTCTCCGGCATCCTGACGCTCGTGCTCGGCCGCGTGGAGAAGAAGCTCGACTATTTCAAGGCGTAAGGAGGGACTTTTATGGCAATGTTGGAAGTACAGGGCTTGGAAAAGTCCTTCGGCAAGAATACACAGGTGCTCCGGGGCATCGATTTTTCGCTGGAATCCGGCGAATCGGTCGCCATCATCGGCTCGTCCGGCTCCGGCAAGACGACGCTGCTGCGCTGCCTGAACTTTTTGACCGTGCCGGACGCCGGTACGATCACCGTCGCGGGCCAGACGCTCTTTGACGCAGCGGACTTAAATACGCAAAAAGAGAGCCAGATCCGCCGCAAACGGCTGCATTTTGGCCTCGTGTTCCAGAATTTCAATCTGTTCCCGCAGTATACGGCGAAGAAAAACGTCATGCTGGCCAGCGAACTGCTGGCCAGGGAGCAGCCGGATTACAAGCAGCGCAAGAAGGAGATCCACGCCGAGATCGAGACCCGCGCCGAGGACCTTCTGACGCAGGTGGGCCTGAAGGAGAAGATGGATCTCTATCCGCACCAGCTCTCCGGCGGGCAGCAGCAACGCGTCGCCATCGCGCGGGCGCTGGCTCTCCGGCCGGACATCCTCTGCTTCGACGAGCCGACCTCGGCCCTCGACCCGGAGCTGACCGGCGAGGTGCTGCGCGTCATCCGTTCGCTGGCCGAGCAGCACATGACCATGATCATCGTCACGCACGAGATGGAGTTCGCGCGCGACGTGGCCGACCGGGTCATCTTCATGGACGGCGGCGTCATCGTCGAGCAAGGCCCGGCGCACGACGTCATCGACCATCCGCAGCAGGAACGCACCCGCCAGTTCCTCTCGCGCTACGCCCAGAATTGAACCCTTCATCCGCAAAGGCCCCCGCCTGATTCGCGGGGGCCTTTCACATGCCGCTTCATTCCTCCTTGCACCCATCTCCCCCATCGCACATAACATAGAACAGGCGATTCGAATTTTGTGAAAAAGTGTGGAAATTGCCGCCGGAACTTCCTGTTTTTTTAACGCCCTTCCGCATTGACTTTCCGGAGGGGCAGTGCTAGAATAAGGGCCGTTGATGCGAGTGGTGGAGTCTGTCATAGAGCGCAAGGCCGCGCTCTATTCGCATCGGCCGCCGGAATGCCGGCGTTTTGAGCAATCATGTTTGTTTGCTTTGCAGGACAGAACTTCACGTTCTGCCCTTTTTCTTTTCGGTAGATTTTCTGATCCAAAATCTCCCGCCGAATGTTGTATGATCTGCGCGGCCTTGCCTCACATTTTTGATGATATGGTTAGGAGGATGCGGATATGGCGATATTATTATGGATCTGGGACACGCTGCGGCGGCTCGGTCAGCTGGCCGGACGCGCGGGGCAGACGCACGGATAACAGAGGAGCAAAACAGCTATGAGAAAAACCAAGATCGTATGTACCATCGGCCCGGCCAGCAGCGACCGCGCCGTATTTGCCGACATGTGCCGCGCAGGCATGAACGTCGCGCGGCTGAACTTTTCCCACGGGACGCATGAGGAGCAGAAAGCAAAGCTCGACATGATCCGCTCCGTCCGGGAAGAGCTGGGCCTCCCAATCGCCATCCTGCTCGACACGAAAGGCCCGGAATACCGCATCCGCACGTTCCGGAACGGGAAGATCACGCTGAACGACGGCGACACCTTCACGTTCACCACCCGTGACATCGAGGGCGACGAGGGCATCGTCAGCGTCAGCTACAAGGGCCTCGCGCAGGAAATGAACCCGGGCGACAAGATCCTCGTCAACAACGGCCTCGTCATCTTCGAGGTGCTCGGCGTCGAGGGCGAGGACATCCACTGCCGTGTCGAGGTCGGCGGCGAACTGTCCAACCGGAAGAGCATGAGCTTTCCGAACAAGGTCCTCAAGCAGACCTACCTCAGCGAGCAGGACAAAGCCGATCTGTTGTTCGGCATTGAAAATGAGGTAGACTTCATCGCGGCCTCCTTCGTCTCCTGCAAGCAGGACGTGCTTGACCTCAAGGACTTCCTTGCGGCCAACGGCGGCGAGAAGATCGACGTGATCGCGAAGATTGAAAACCGCGCAGGCGTCGACAACATCAATGAGATCTGTCAGGTCTGCGAGGGCATCATGGTCGCCCGCGGCGATCTCGGCGTCGAAGTCCCGTTTACCGAGCTGCCCGCCATCCAGAAGCGCCTCATCACCACCTGCCGCCTGCTTGGCAAGCGCGTCATCACGGCGACGGAGATGCTCGAATCCATGATCCACAACCCGCGCCCCACGCGCGCGGAAATTTCCGACGTGGCCAACGCCGTCTACGACGGCTCGAGTGCCGTCATGCTTTCCGGCGAAAGCGCCGCGGGCAAATACCCGGTGCAGTCCGTGGCGACCATGGCCGCCATCGTCAGCGAAACAGAGCAGCACATCAACTATGAAAAGCGCTTCCGCAAGGCGGATTTCAAGATCAACAGCCTGCTCGACGCCATCTCGCACGCGACGTGCGGCATGGCCATCGACATCGGCGCAAAGTGCATCGTCGTCAGTTCGCTGTCCGGCCGGACGGTCCGGATGGTCTCGCGCTTCCGTGTGCCCATGGACATCATCGGCATGGCCACGAACAAGCGCGTCTGGTATAAGCTGGCCCTTTCGTGGGGCGTCATCCCGGTGCTGAGCGAGCAGTTCAAGTCCATCGACGTCCTGTTCTACCATGCGCAGCGCGTCGCCCAGCAGACGCTCCAGCTCCGCGAGGGCGACAAGGTCGTCATGACCGGCGGCATCACCGACGGCACCTCCGGCAACACCAACCTCATCAAGGTCGAAACCATTTAACATCAGGCGGCCCCCTCTATACAGAGGGGGCCGCCTGTTTATGCCTTGCCGGTTTTGCACCGCACCATGCAGGGGCGGACGACCCTGTCCGCCCCTCCTTGCCGCAGCGGCCAATCCCCCATACCCCCTAAAAAAGGGTCGGGGGAGCGCCGGCCCGGCGCTCCCCCATAGGAAAGAGAGAGAAGAATGGAATTATTCTTCGACGACGTACTGTCCGCGATCCTTCAGATCCTGAATGATCTGGGCGTGCAGTTTGTTGTCGAGCTTGTAGGACACGAACAGGATGAAGCTGATGGCCGCGAGAATGGCGGGAACCAGGTTCATGACGACGTTCATGGTGGACAGGGCGCCCGCGGTCTGCGTGGCAGCGCCTTCCGCATAGCCGTTGGCAGCCAGCATGGCGAGCAGCATCGTCGGGGCGATGGCGCCGCCGAGCTTCAGCATGAAGCTCGTACCGGAGGAGCACAGGCCGTCCGCGCGGACGCCGGTCTTCCACTGGCCGTATTCAACAGTGTCGCCGATCATGCCGTAGAGCAGCGCGGTGCAGAAGCCGTTGAAGATGCCGGTGCCGAACAGGAGCACGAGCACGAGCGTGGAAGATGCATTCTCCGGAGAGAGGAAGAACAGGATGATGTTCAGGATGAAGCTCAGGCCATAGGAGAGCAGCAGCGCGCCGCGCTTGCCGCGGCAGAGCTTGACCAGAGCCGCGCTGAAGAACGCAGCCACGGCGCAGATCAGGCCGTTGACGGTCGCGTACAGCGTGAACAGGCTGACGTCACCCCAGACGTAGGTGAAGTAGTACATGCCGACGGTCATGCGGCCATAGTTCAGGAAGCCGTAGACGAGGAAGGCAAAGCACACGATGAGCAGGGGCGGGTTCTTGGTGAAGCAGGCCGCCATTTCCTTGGCGTGGAACTTCTGCTTCTGCTGGGGAGGCGCCTTGACGACTTCCTTGGTGCCAAGGATGGACGTGAAGACGAACGGGATCGCCATGCAGCAGATCACGAGCGCTGCCAGCAGGTAGCCGCGGACGGTGTTGCCCTCGGCGCCGGAGAACTTGGTGACGAACGGGATGAAGAGCGCCGTTGCAACGGAGCAGGCGATCGAGGAGATGAAGATACGATAGCTGGAGAAGGAGGCTCTCTCACGCGGATACGGGGAGATGACGCCGTTCAGCGCGGAGAACGGGATGTTCCACGAGGTGGAGGCAACAACGGTAACAAAGTAGAGGATGCAGCCGTAAGCGGTACGGGCGCCGACGCTCCAGTCCGGATGTGCCCAGAACAGCAGGACGACCAGCGGGATCAGGCCGATTGCGCCGCCGAGCATCCACGGGCGATAGCGGCCCATCTTGGTGTTGGTGCGGTCGGCCAGAGAGCCGATCATCGGGTCATTGATGGCGTCCCAGATCCGGCAGATCAGGAACAGGATGGAGACGGCGCTCGCCGGGATGAGGGCGACGTCCGTCATGAAGAAGGCCAGATACGAGCTGACCAGCATCCACGGCAGGTTGTAGACCAGCTCGCCGGATGCGAAAGCAAACTTTCTTGCCACGGCCTTGCCGCCGTGGTAATAAGTCTTTTCCTCGGTTCCAACCGTGGTTTTCGGTTCGTTCGACATAAATTTTGTCTGTATGGCTGTCAGTCGCCATACATACTCCTTTCTTTCTCTGTAATCAGCTTGGGAAATGCTGAGGGAAAGCTGAGGCTATCCGCACGTCCCGGCGCATAGCGCGGGACGGCGGGCACGCCTGTTATTCATCCATCTTGATGACGATCTTGGCGTACTTTTTGGTGTAAAGGTCGGCAAACGCGTCCTGATAACGGCTCAGCGGATGCTCCTTCTGGATGAGCGCCTTGAGGTTCACGCGCGGGGCGAGCTTGATGGCCTTGGGGAACAGGCCCGCGCCCATGATGACGCCGTGCAGGTGCTTCTGATCCCAGTAGAAGTCCGTGTGCAGATTGACCTGCAAATACGGGTCTTTGCCGTACATTGCGAAATAGACGCCGTCGCCGTTGCGGGCGAGGAGCTTGAGCGCGTTCTCCGCGGAGGAGACAACACCGGTGCCCTCGAGCACGCAGTCATACGCGCCGCCGGCGACCTTCATCGCCTCTTCGAGCGCGCCTTCCTTGCGCGGGTCAAACGCATAGTCTGCGCCGAGCTGCTTGGCCAGTTCACACTTCTCTTCGACAAGGTCAAAGACCGTGACACAGGACGCGCCCGCCAGACGGGCCAGCTGCACGAGCATCAGGCCGATGCCGCCCGCGCCCATGATGGCGACGGATTTGCCGTAGGAGATGTGCGCCTGCTCGGCGGCGGCCAACGCGATGGTCAGCGGCTCGATGAGCGCGGCGGTCTCCAGATCGTAGTTTTCAGGGAGTTTGTGAACCTGCGTGACATGATAGACCGCATATTCGGCAAAGCCGTTCATGCAAAACTGCACATGGGAACACAGGTTTTCATGCCCGCTGCGGCAGTTGTCGCAGGCGTAGCAGTATTTGGCGTAGTTGGCGATGACCTTGTCGCCGACGTGATAGCCGAGCGCTTCGGCCTTCGGGCCAACCTTGTCGATCACACCGGACAGCTCATGACCAAAGGTCATCGGGAGCATCGCTTTGGTGCCTTCTTCGAATTCACCGAGGTGGCCGGTCAGGGTGTGGGCATCAGAGCCGCAGATCGAGGAGTAGATGATCTTGATGCGGACTTCGTCCTCTGCGGGTTCCGGCATGGGCATTTCCCGCATTTCGACAGTTCCCATCGTGTTTTTCTCAAAATCGCGGACTGACGTGATGAACAGCTGTTTCATAATGGCCTCATTCCTTTCTCTTTCCCAGTTTGGGGGAACGCTCTGTCGGAGCATTCCCATAGAACGCAGTGATCTGAACCGGGGCGGCGTTCCGCCGCCCCGGCGCAAACCATGAATGGCTTTGCTTAAATGTTGCCCAAGGCTTCGCCCATTGGGCTGTTCCGCAGAATTTGGCAAGCACATTCCGCGAGAGATTTTGGCACAAGCCGAGATTTGGAAAACGCAGACATACTTTGTGTATTTCAAGTTTTCCAAACCGATGGATTGGGGCAAAAGATCCGCGGAAGGGTGCAGACACAATTCTGTGGAACCGCCATTTACTTCAGGACTTCCAGCGCAGTTTTGTAGATGCCGTTGGCGTCCATGCCGAGGGCCGGATAGATCTCTTCCGGATAGCCGAACTCGATGAACTTGTCGGGCACGCCGATCTTCTTCAGCTTGGCGAACACGCCCGCCTCGAGCAGGGTGTCGGCCACGATGCTGCCCAGACCGCCGAGAATGTTGTGATCCTCCACGGTGATGATGTTGCCGCTCAGCTTGGCCGCGTGGACAACGGCGTCCTTGTCGATGGGCTTGATGGTGTGCATGTCGATGACGCCGACGCTGTAGCCCTTCTCTTCGAGCTGACGGGCCGCCTGGACGCAGTTGTAAACGCCCATGCCGGTCGCGATGAAGTTCAGGTCGGTGCCTTCCTGAATCACGATCGCCTTGCCGATCTCGTAGTCATAGTCATGACCCGCGGCGTAGACCAGCGGCTCTTCACCACGCGGGATGCGGATGTAGATGGGCTTCGGATAGTTCAGGGACTTGCGGAGCAGCTTCTTGCACTGCTCGGCGTCGCACGGGGCCACCATGGTCATGTTCGGCAGGGAATTCATCACGCCGAACTCGATGATGGTGTTGTGCGTGGGGCCATAGCCCGAGGACAGACCGGCGTGGGTGCCGATGAGACGGACGGGATAGTCGTTGTAAGCCACGTCGTTGTGGATCTGGTCGAGCGCGCGGACGCAGAGAAACGGGCCGAAGGTCTGCACGTAGGGCAGGAAGCCTTCCTTCGCGAGGCCCGCCGCGATCGTGACCATGTTCATTTCCTGAATACCGACGTCGAGGATGCGATCCGGATAGCGGAGCTGCGCCTGCTGGACGCGGCCGCCGCGGCCGGTGCCGTCCGCGTTGATATAGCATACTCTGGGATCGTCTTCGATCATTTCCAGAATCTCGTTGGTAACGGTGCCCTTGGCCTCCATCACGGGACCCATATCACCGCAGCAAAATGTAAATCCACCCATTGTTACACCTCCGCCAGTTTTTTCGCAGTATATTCCTTGATGTCCTTTTCGGCCTCGGCCAGCTTGTCATCATCGAAGCCGCCGATGTGCCATGCGCACGGACGCTCCATCATGAAGCCGACGCCCTGACCCTTCGTGGTGCTGCAAATGATCGCGTTGGGCTTGCCGTTCAGTGTGACCTCCGGCAGCGCGGCGAGCGTCTTGTCGATCTCCTTCATGTCGGTGCCGTCGATGACGGTCGCATTCCAGCCGAACGCGCGGAAGCAGTCCGCCATGCCTTCCGGGCCGCCCTTTTCGCCCCAACGCTCGTTCTGGTTCGTCTCATACGCCGCAGAAGCGTGGTTGAAGTCGACGACCGCAACGATGTTGTCGAGGTTGTGGGACGCGGCGTACAGGATGGCCTCCCAGTTGGAGCCTTCCTCCATCTCGCCGTCGCCCAGCAGCGTCCAGATGCGGGACTTGATGCCCCGGCCGCGGTTCGCGTGGCCGATGCCGCAGCACCAGGACAGGCCGTGGCCCAGAGAACCGGTGGAGACCTCGATGCCCTTCACGCGCTTGTGATTCGGATGCGCGCCGAACGGATGGCCGATGGTGTTGTACGTGTCGAGCAGCAGATCCCAGTCATACATGCCCATGTCGCAGAAGATCGTGAACAGCAGGATGCCGTTGTGGCCCTTGCTGAGGATGAAGCGGTCGCGGTTGGGATCGTCGAGATTTTCGGGATCGAACCCCATGTATTTGTAGTAGATCGCGGTGGTCACGTCGGTCGCGGACATCGGGCCGCCGATGTGGACGTTGCCGATGCGGCGGGTCGCCAGAGCGAGCTTCTCACGGATCTCGCCGGCCTTTTCGACCAGATCCCGCACATTTTCAATGTAAACTTTGGCCATGTTTTGAAAGCCGTCCTTTCTGTTGTGTTTAATAGATCGAATATCCGCCGTCCACGGGGATATTGATGCCGGTCACGTAGGAAGAGGCATCGCTCGCGAGGAAGAGCAGCACGCCCTGCAGCTCGTCGGTGGTGCCGAAGCGCTTGATGGGAACGACCTCGAGGCACATGTCGTGTCCGGCCTTGTCCATCACGCCTTCATGGATGCCGGACCAGATGTAGCCCGGGGAGATGGTGTTCACGCGGATGCCGTAGGGCGCGAGACCCGCCGCCATATAGCGCGCCATCTGGGAGATACCGGCCTTCGCGGTGCCATAGGTGCAGACCGGGGACGGGCCGCCGCCGATGAAGTTCGCGTTGTAGCCGGACAGCGAGGACGTCATGATGATCGAGCCGCCGTGGTTGTGCTTGCGCATGATGTGCTGTGCGACCTGCGCGGTCAGGAATGCGCCGTTCAGGTCGATGTCGATGACCTTCTTCCAGGTCTCGTAGGGGACGTCGACGTCGTCGCCCGGCAGGCAGACGCCCGCATTGATGTGCGCAATGTCCACAGTGCCAAGCTCGCGGACGAGATCCTCCTCCAGCTTGTCGACCTGCGCCTTGTCGGACACGTCGCAGTACAGCGGAATGATCTTCACGCCGTAGCGCTCGGACATCTCCTTGCACAGCGGCTCGAGGCGTTCCTTCGCGGCGGGAATGTCCACCAGCGCGACGTCCGCACCCGCTTCCGCCCAAGCTGCCGCGACGTTCCGGCCAATGCCTCCGCCGCCGCCCGTGACGAAGCCCTTCTTGCCCTTCAGCGAGAATTTGTCCATCAGCCGGTAGGACGAGTCCTTCCAGCGATCCTTCGGATAAATGTCATAGAATTCTGCCATGTTTACGGGTTCCTCCTTCGTCGTTTTGCCATTACTTTTTCGAAATAGCGCATAGATGATTCAGGTCACTTGTAATCGATATATTTGCACTTATTGCACAAAATATCTGGGACTTGATGTCTGTATTTGCAGTCTATCACCAATATCAGCCCTTGACAAATACGGATATTCTATCCTGAACATATAACCAAAAGGCATACTTTCACATATTTACAAAATTTGTTCGTTCAGATATAGTGAACTTGAACAAAAACCGGCGCGCAGAAAGGAGCACCACGGCCCATGAAAATGAAGCAGTTGGAATATTTGATTAAAATTGCCGAATGTGGTTCCATCTCAAAGGCCGCGCAGGAGCTGTACATCAGCCAGCCTAGCCTGACGAAGGCCATCAGCAGTCTGGAAGAGGAATTCCACGTGCAGCTCCTGCTGCGCAAACCGCGCGGCGTGGAGCTGACGATTGAGGGCAAGAGCTTTCTGCACTACGCGCGCAGCGTCGTCACGGCGGCAAATGCCCTCGAGAGCAACTTTTCCGGTCAGGGCGGCGCGGGCCGCTCGCGCCTGTTTATCGCCTCGCAGCAGCTCGACTTTGTCCATCCGCTCATCCTGAAGACCTATCTGCAAAATCAGGACCGCAGCCTGCATTATAACCTCGTGGAGACCGACCGCAACGATGTGACGCGCATGGTGCTCGACGGCAAGGCGGACATTGGACTCTTTGTCCGCAGCAGCGCGGATGCCAAGAGCTACCTCTGGAATACCGAATCCAAGCGCCTGAGCCTCCATTCGCTCGATAAGGCGGGCGTCTATGTCTGCCTCGGGCCATGTTCGCCCTATTACCATCGAAAGAGTATGCGCTTTTCCGAGGTGGAAAAATGTCCGCAGGTCGTGCTCGACATGGAAGAGGCTGCCACGCAGGATCTCTTCGTCGACAACAAGGACAACCATTTCAACATGGACAAGGCCATCTTTTTCAATTCCACAACAGCCTGTGAGAACTTCCTGCTCGAAACGGAGGCCGTGCTCTACGTTGCGAAGTGGGCCATCGGCTGCTTCCGCGATCCGCGCATCCGCGTCCTGAAGGTGCTCGAGTCCGGCGACGAAGAATCCGAGCTGGTCTGGATCAAGCGCCGCGGCGACCCACTCATGCCCACGGAAATGCAGTTCCTACAGCACCTCTATCAGTATTTCGGTGCCTCCGCCCCCACCGACCTGGAAGATTGACCCTTCCCACCTGAAACAGACGCCGCAGCGGAAACTGTCCAAAAATCCGCTTGCAAAACACGCCTCTTTCCGATATGATATAAGGAGCTATAAAAGCATCCGAAGCGGCCCGTTCCGCTTCCCCAAAAACCGAATAGATACCGTAATACACGCCGCTCCCGCCGTCCTCCGGCAGGGGCCGCAAGGAAGAAGGCCGCAAGGCCGACACGAAACGGTGCTGTGCGCGCGAGGCCACGCCGAAGCGATTGAATCGCCGGGACGAAATGTCCGCCATTGCAGGGATGACCTGTGAGAAGGCAGGATGTGGCCGCAGGAGCATTTGCTCCCTAACGCAAGTCAGAAGACCTGTATTACCGCAGCTTTTTCGCTGCGTATGGTATGTGCGGCGGCGAGCGATTTCCCGGTTGCACCCGGCAGGAGCAGACTTCCTGCCGGAGTTTGTGCCGCTGATTTCAGAATTGAGATCGGCGGCTTTTGTATGGAGAAATGCCGCCCCAGAACCACGTCACAGGAAGGACAGTCCCCACCTTGGGGCGGACGATACGCATGAACAGATTCTTTTCCAAATTTCCATGGCTGCGCCCGCTGGGCTGCGGCCTGCTTGTCTGTGCCCTCGTGCTCAGCATCTGCCTGCCGCTGCTCGGCATGCGCGCGGCGGAGCCGGAGAACCCCATCCTGAGCGCCCAGCCGCAGGAGATCACCGTCCTGCAGGCAGGCAATGCGCCCGGCCATTCCGGCTCCGGCGACGGTCTGAACGCCTCCGGCTCCGGCGCAAACGGCGACACAGAGAGCGATCTCACCGGCGAAGCCGAGCAGCCCGACCCTGAAGAGGCGGACAGCGAAGCCGGCCAGAGCACCGAACCCGCCCCGCAGGAGCAGCCCGCCCAACCCGACTATTCCGACCTGGACATCGGCACAAACGCTGATTTCAATTCCGACAGCGAAGGTGAAGAGCCGGGCGATACCGGCGAAACGGATGAATCGCTCCCGCTTCCCGATCTCGACCTCGGCGCGGCCCTGACGTGGTATAAATACGGCGCACAGCCCGCCGCCATCGCCTGCACCCCCGGCGAGACCGTCGGCAAACGCATCCTCCTCTCCCAGCTGAACAATGGCATGCTTCCCTATGACCTGCGTCTCACCGGCCTCAACGCACCGGACGCCCGCATCACCGGGGCCTTCTTCGCCGCCGGAAACGGCGTCCCCAGCCCCATCGACCCCAGCGGCTCCGTCGTCATGACGCTGCCGGACGGCGCGGAATTTCAAAATTACGTCTTTCTCCTGCAAGCCCACGTTACGCAGAAAACCGCAAACGGCGAACCCGTCGAGACGGATGTGGAATTTACCTTCCTCCTCCGTCTGGAGTCCGGCCTTGACCTTGACCTTCGCCTCGCCTGGCAGACCACGTCCAGTCCCGCCGAAGCCACCTGCGGCGCGAACAACACCACCACACGCACCGTCAAGAGCGACACGCTCACCGACGGCCTCTTCCAGTACAGCTTCGACTTCCTCGGCGAGAGCGCCCGCACCGCCGAATTTGTCAGCGCGGACTACCGCGCCGGAGACGGCGAAACGGGCACGTTGTCCCAGTCCGGCGTCCTGCAAATGTCCCCGGCTGACGGACAGGATCAGGAAACCTATTTTCTCAGCGTCACGGCCCGCGCCTCCGGCCAGACCGTCCGCTATTCCTTCGTTCTCACCTATGAGGACGGGCTGGATCTCCAACTGAAATTCTCGTGGCTGGAACGTTCTGTTACCCGCCGCGACACGCTTTGCGCCGCAAACGGCGGTGCCAGCCTCACCATCAAGCACAACCAGCTCAAGGACGGCCTCTTGCAGTATCAGCTTGCCCTCACAGGCCGCAGCGCGGACAAGGCCGCCATCACCTCCGCCACGCTCAACTCTGATGCGCTGAGCACGGACGCGGGCAGCATCCAGCTCCAGTCCGCCGCGGGCGGCGCATCCTACACGATTGTCGTCACCGCCGAATCCGGCGGCAAAACCATCACATTCAAGCTCCTGCTCCGCTATCAGAGCGATGTCAGCCTGAAAATGACCTATTCCGTGCTTGAAAACGACATCGAGCGGCCGCGCCAGTTGACCTGCGAAAATGGCCGAACCTTTACCGCCGACGTTATCCGGGACGACCAGCTGGCAGACGGCCTCCTGACGTATCAGTTCTCCATCGAGGGCGAAGAGGCCTCCGACGCAATCATCACCAACGTCGAATTCCTCAATGGCCGTGGCCGTTCCACCTCCTCCACCCCAAGCAGCCCTACCGCCTCCGGCACCGCCGCGCTCACCCTTGGTCATGACAACAAGACGACCGGCAATAACACCTTCACCGTCAGCGCAAAGCAGGGCGATACGACCTACCAGTTCACCTTCGTCCTGCCCTACAAGCATCAGGGCGAGCAGTCCGTCAAAATTGCAGTCAACAATTACACGGACGGTCAGGAGATCTCTGTGTCCGCCGACGGCGGACTGGAACTCCGTCCGAGCATCCGCGCCTGGCGCGTAAATGCCGACGGCACGACCAGCATCATCTACGCCTCCGGCCTGAACGGCTCGCAGATCACCGTCTCGCTCTACCGTCTGGAAAACGGCAGCCGCGTCCAGACCTTCTTGCCCGAAGCCTCCACCGGCCAAGGCTCCGACGGTTCCCAGGAATACGTCTTCCATCCCACGATCCCGGCCAATGCCCCCGGTGAAGATTTCGAATTTGAACTCTGCATCCGCGCCGAAGACGAAGAGGGCAACTGGGGCGAGCAAACGCTCACGCTTCACGCCAAGCGCAGCGAAAAGGGCCAGAAAACCGGCCACACCGCCCAGATCTACATTGATCTCGGCGTCCTCGGCCTCGGGATCTACGGGCCAGTCTCCTATGAGATCCTCTCCGGCGAACCGCTCTCCTACGTCGTCGCCAAGGTCATCCTCAACGAGACCGTACCCGCACCGTTCGACAAGCCATGCGCCCTCCTCCCCGGTGACTGGACCGGCATCACCGAAGGCTCGCTCGACAGCGGTTTTTATCTCGCCGCGCTCAACAACGGTCAGCTTTCCTCCAGCGCAAAAGCCCTCAGCATTGATCAGCTCCCGAACGGCTGGTCCACCTTCAGCGACGATCAGGCTGCCTTCGACTACATCGACGGCCGCTTCGGCGCGGGCACAAATCTCGCCCGCCTCTGGCGCTGCCTCTACAAAAACCGCGTCCCGCTCAGCAGCGGCCGATACTATTCCGATGGCTCTCTCGGCGAATTCAACTTCACCGAGGCATCCGGCTGGATGTACACCACCGGCCAGACAACCGTCTACCCCGGCCACAGCCTCTCCAACGAATCCTTCACCAGCAGCGGCAGCGACGTCCTCATCCTCCGTTATACGCTCGCCTGTGGCTGGGACGTCGGCGGCCGCATGGGCGACAAGGGCAACGGCGGCGCGGGCTACTGCATCACCTGGGAATCCGGCGGCTGGGTCGACCACGGCCACAACTACTCCGCCGAGCCAGATGCGGACGGAAACTTCGTCTGCACCAGCTGCGGCGCAGTCTCCTCCACGAGCTGCACCCACACCGCCCCGCACGAATGGCGTGCCCTGGACGACGGCGAACACCATATGGAATACTGCACCTCCTGCAAGCAGCCGGTCACCGGCGTGCAGGAATCGCACGAGAAAACCTTCACAGACAATGCCGACGGCCAGACCCATACCGTTCAGTGCAGCAAATGCTCCTACGTCTTCGAGGCGCAATCCGCGCACCGCTGGCCCACCGACGAAGAGCTTGCGCAGCAGGCCACCTGTACCGAGCCTGTCACGCTCACGCTCGAATGTAAAGACGGCTGCGGCGCGAAGAAGGACGTGACCATTCCCCCGGCGGGCCATCAAACCAGCGCGGAGCACGTGCCCTTCGGCGCGGAAGGCCACCGCAGCTATTGCACCCGCTGCGGCCAGTTGGTCGGCGATCTCACCCCGCACAGCTGGGTCTACGCCAGTCACGAGCTGTATTGTCCCGCTTGCTACTACACCCACAGCGAAGGCTGCACCGGCGAACTGACCGGCACGCCTAATGCCGACGGCGCAACGCACACGATCTTCTGCCCCATCTGCGGCGTCTCCGCCAACGGCGGAGTGCATGACCAGAACGGCGAAAGCGGCACTTGCTCCGTCTGCGGCTTCGCCTCGCATCCCGTTGAACCCATCGATCCGCCTGTCGACCCCATCGATCCGTCCGAACCGGTCGACCCCACCAAGCCTACCGAGCCTGAAACTCCCACTGACTCAGAAGAAGGAGAAAAGCAAGATGAATGAGAAAATCCAGAATATTTTGACGGAAATTGAGTCCGTCATCGTCGGCAAAAACGAGAACGTCGAGAAGATCCTAATGGCCATTCTGGCCCAGGGCCACGTCCTCATGGAGG
>ERZ827440.905-NODE-905-length-36960-cov-48.316028_pt1 | contig 36960 bp, 30 predicted proteins | sample MGYA00519774_ERZ827440 | MGnify/ENA primary metagenome ERZ827440 (study PRJEB31778, sample SAMEA3449302) | human gut metagenome | biome: human gut; feature: human-associated habitat; material: faeces | place: United Kingdom | collected 2010/2012 ... | reverse complement strand
TCACGGGGATGCTCGAGTTCTGAACAGTCGCGTTCAGGCTTGAGAGCAGGCCGGTCGTCGTGCTGTAGGCGTACGACATGGTCGTCACGCCCCCGGCGTTATACCAGCTCTGCTTCGTCAGGCGATTGGAAGCGTCATAGATATGCTCCGTGCGCTGCTCGAACTCACCGTCGTTATACTCGTTACTGCGGATCAGGCGGCCAAGGCTGTCGTATTCGTAGTTATACTCTTCCCCTGCCGTCGAGCTCTGCTTTGCAAGCTGTCCCGAGGCATCGTAGGCATATTCATATGTGACGTTATTATACTGCTCTTTTGTCGTCCTGTCAAATTTGTCGTAGGAATACTGAACGCTTTGCCCGTTGCCATAGGTAGGCAGCGAGAAGGCTCATTTATGGACCCCCTAAACAAAATTTTTTCAAAAATTTTTCTGAGCAGCAAAAAAAGCCCCTGCTTTCTTGCGAAAACAGGGGCTATGACGAGTGCTCTGATCAAAATAGGCAAAAAACAACGGTCACACCATTCCAAAGAACAGTGTGACCGTATTTTTATAGGTTGTTTGCCTGCGCCGTCAGCGTCAACTTTTTATTGGCGCTGTTCCTTGATAGCAGCCTGAGCTACAAGCAATACATAGCGCCAACTATTTCATATCCACACGCTCACATTCAAATCCACCCACTTGTAGACTCTCCTGCGGGTCGAAAAGCTGTAAATGTACTTCTTCGCATCATCGATAGTCAGCGTAAAGGAACCGATTTTGATGTGGTCGTCAGGGTCAAATTCGCCGTCTGCATTGTTTCCGGTTCTCAGATACCAGCGGAACTCATCCTTTGACACCCAAATGCGCTCAATAAACGCCTCCACAATGCTTTCAGGGATAACCGAGTAATCAAATACGGTATACTCCTTCAGATGCTCCCGCAGCTCCAAGAGCTTGACGGAATAGTCCTCGTTGCTTGTCAGCTCCTTCTCAGGCTGTAAGCCTTTGATTTCTTCCTGGAGCTTTGCAACACGATCCTCAATCTCCTGATTCTTTGAGCGAAACATTTCCTTATCAATGTCACCCTCGGCTCTCATCTCGATCAGGTTTGTCCGCTTATTCATCAGCTTCTCGATTTCGCCTTGCTTGCGCTGGATAACATCCGTATTGTCCGGTAGTTCCTCCTGATCGGCAATGTGCTTTTCGAGCATCGCATAAGACAAGTCCATCACTTTGTCGGCGTTTTCGATGTACCGGTCAAATACCTGCTCCGCCATCATTTCCAGCTTCCACCCCTGAATATAGGGTGATTCGCACGAATGTTCAATAGAGATGCCTTTGTTGAGACGCTTGGTGATGCTCCCACGGTTTACCGATGTGTAGCACTGGTAATCAACGCCATCTGTCCGTCCATCACGGGAGTGAAACCGCAAGTTGAACTTGTTTCCGCACTGGCAAATCATTAGCCGTCCGAAAGCAGTGGTATGCTGCATTCTTCCGACTCTGCGTTTTCCCTTGTTATGGTTTTTCATAAGCACCGACTTGGTATCCATCAGTTTCTGTACTTGTTCATACTCCTCAACGGTTACGATCGGCTCGTGTGTACCTTGAACCCGAACATACTCCAAATCACCGTAATTCTTGATTTTTTTCTGCTTCAGGAAATCAGGCGTATATTCCTTGTGGTAGGTTATGATGCCGCAGTAAAAGGAATTGCGAAGCATTTTCGCAATGTACGATGCGAACCACCGTTCATTTCCCATTGCCGTCAGCCGTCCCGCTTTCTCAAGCTCATACTGGATGGCTGTTACCCCCATTCCACTCAGATACATATCGTAGATCATTCGCACCGTCTTTGCCTGTTCGGGGTTGATGACCATCTCCTTACCGACACGGTCGTATCCGAGAATGTTTCCGTTGCCGTAAAATACGCCGTTTTGCATAGAGGTATGCTGTCCGGCTTTCACTCGTATGGATGTCTTGCGGCTCTCGTCCTGTGCAAGCGTTGCCATTATCGTCAGCCGCAGTTCACCGTCGCCATCAAAGGTTTTGATGTTATCGTTGATGAAAAAAACCTCAACGCCGTACTCCTTCAGCAGGCGTGTATATTGAAGCGTATCTACTGTGTTTCGGGCAAAGCGGGATACCTCACGGGTGATAATCATATTGAACTTCCGTTGCCGGGCATCCTCTATCCAGCCGTACCGATTGCACTCGCTCATATCCATCGTGCATGTCATCGAAAGCAGGAACTTTTTGTCAGTGCGTTTCTGCTTTCCTCACCGTCGCTTTCAAGCTCCTCAATGGACTGAATGTGAATTGCGTAAATGCGGTTATTTCGGTATTCCTGCAAATCTTGCAGGTACATCGCCTGTATCTGCTCCTCATTCATTCCATATTTATGGTATTCATTTGCCTGAGCTCTTTGCTTTTGCTCAAACCTTCTTCTTTCGTGGCCGTCATTCCAGCTCATAGTAAAATCTCCTTTGAATTTTGATTTTCTAAAGTCAAAATTCAGGAGTCTATGGGTATTCAGCTATGTAGCAAAGCCATCGGCACAACATAAAAGAGCTCCTCTCAGATTTCTCTGCCAGAAGCTCTTTTATGTTTTCCTGCCGAAAAAGCCGCCGGCAAGACAGACTTAGCTTTTTGCTATCTGCCTTGTCGGCGGCTCATATTAGCGCGGAATTAATAGTTACCAACCGAAGTAGTCAAAGCGTGGGTCTAATCAGGAGATACACATCTCCATTTTAGCTAAACCTTACCGTCGCTACGCTATATTCAGTTTTTCTCAAATACACAGCTCTTATCATCTCAAGCTGCATACTAAGTAAATATCTTTCTTCTCACCTCTTATATGTCAATCCCACCGCCTTTGGGGACATTTATTTTTAAAATTTTTTATCTTGCTATTATTATAAATTTATCTAAATATGCTACATTAATAGTGTTCATGTACTGGCACATACTTACTGATAGCACCTCTTTGCGTTCTACCAAGATGATTCTCTAATGTGGGCATTTACACTTTCGCAGAATCAATCCCCCTTGCCGGAGGATTATCCTACGGCAAGGGGGATTCTATATATTGTCAAGTTTTTCTAATCCAGTTCATGCATAAATTGCAGTAGAATTTTCTGAACAATCCGCACACAGCATGTTGGAATGTCGCGGCTAGTTGTTAGCTTATGTTTCCATGTTCATTACATAGTTTATTGCTGGCATACTGTGCTCAAACATAGGGATCCCTAATGAGGTGCATTCCGTATGCGCTGAGATTTTCAGAGGTATGAAACTTGATATAGCTTTCAAGGCTCTGCTTTAAGGCTTCGCCTTGATTGCTCCGTGACGCCGTTACGGGATTCCACCAGCTTGCGTTGCTCGGAGTGAGAGAGGTATCCATCCGAAGCCCCATTGACTGACCGACGCCGATACAATCCGCTTTTATCGCTTCCATATCGAACTCAAAATCATAGGCTGTCTTTGTGTTTTCGGAAGCGGCTTGTGTCGGTGTTTCCGCAGGCGGCGGATTATTATTTTCCGTAGTGGGTTTCGTTGCAGGTGTTTCTGCTTCACTCTGCTTGACAGGCTCGGTTTGCTTTACCGTTTCGCTCTGAACAGGCTCACGCTCCGTTACCTTTGCGGCAGTTTCAAGCGCTGCACCCGTTTCTGGAGCATTGCGCTCGTTACTTTCCGAGAAAGAAACGCTCTCTGTGCTTTCGACTTCGGCAGCAGCTTCGGTTTCCGTCACAAGCTCGCTTTCATCATTTCGTGTGGGGGCTGTTGAAACATCGGAGCAGCCGCTAAGCAGCATTATCAGCACAAGAAGCGCTGCAAACATTGATTTTCTCATCATCTCGACCTCCTTTACGGCTTCATTATACGAAAAACAGCGGAAGTCCTCAAAGGTACAAACCGCATTGTGAGGTACTTGCAGTTATTCTTTTCTCGTATAGTCTTGGCAGTAGTTAGGGGGTGAGGTGTGGAGAGGGGGAAGCGCAAAATGCGGCTATCCACGCAAACAGGCAGACCTCGCCCTCGGTGTGCGGCTATCTTTCGTGCGCTTTGTTCCGTTGTAGGTGTCGGTTGTAAAACTCCAACGCCTTGACAACAAAATCCGTTTCCTGTCCTTTGGGAACGGTTTTCGGAATGAGCTTGGTTATCCGTTCATCACGGAAAGCAGGCTTTTCCTTTTGGTTGGGCTTTTCTTCCTCCATAATGGATTGGATAACCTCGTCCGTCAGTTTTCCGTCTTGGTTAAACTTCTTCATTTTGATAGCTTGCGCCAACGAAGGAGTAGCGTCGTTATAGCTCATCGCTTCAAGCAAGGTGTATTGCTGTTCCTCTGCAAGATAAGAAATCTCCACCGCAGGACGGAAAGCAATCTGCTTTTCATCTACCATCTGGAGAATTTCGGGTACAAGCTCGGTCAAGCGGATAAAACGGCGTACCTGTTCGTGGCTGTCACCGCTTTTTTCAGCGATTTTCTCTCGGCTCGTCAACTTCTGCACCATTGGTGCAGAAGTTAAATCTGTACGCTCACCCTGTCGCTTCATCGCTTCAAGCCGCATTTTATAGGCAAAGGCTTTTTCGCTCGGCAGAATAACAGACCTTTGCAGATTGCTTTCCACCATAATGATAATGGCTTCATCACGGGTAAGGTCTTTGACCTCGCATTTGAGGGTTTCAAGCCCCGCAAGCTCACAAGCCTTTTTGCGCCTGTGACCGCTGATAAGCTCATACCGACCGTCCTCTTTTAAGCGCACGGTCGCAGGGGTCATTACGCCGTTCCGCTTAATGCTCTCGACAAGCTGCTCCATATCCTCGTCCATTAAAACCTTGAACGGATGGTCTGGAAACTCGTCAATCTCCGACAGGGGAATATCCCGTATCTTGCTTAAAGCGGCTTCCGCACGGCTCTCGTCCGTCTGGAACAGGTCATCGTAAGCGGTCAGCTCGATTTTGGTTTCTCTGTTTCTCGCCAAGCTCTGCCACCTCCTTTGAGAACTGTTCATACGCTGCGGCAACCTTGCCGCCTTTGTCGTAGGCGAAAATGCTTTTACCCTCTGCGGTTGCTTCCACCGCACGGATAGAATGAGGTATCTCGGTGTCGAACACCTTGATTTTCTGACCGTAGGCACTCTTGACCGTCGCCGTGATTTCTTTTGAAATGTTGGTACGGGGCATAACCATTGTCATTAAGATACCGTCAATTCTTAGTTTGGGATTGATTTGCCGCTTGACCATTGACACGGAGCGAAGCAACAGCTCTAAACCTTTTGCAGAAAGATAGTGGGGCTGTGTCGGGATAACCACGCTGTCAGCCGCCGCCAATGCGTTAATGGTTATCATACCTAAGCTCGGCATACAGTCGATAAGCACATAATCGTAGCTTTTCTTAACCTCATTCACATAGGTTTTCAGAACACGCTCACGGCTCATCGCATTGATTAGCCTTACCTCAAAGCCAGATAACTCAATGTTTGACGGGAGCAGGTCAACACCCTCGCTGTGGGATAAAATCCCTTGCGAAACATCAAAAGATTTATCGTCTATGATGTTCTGCATGATTGTGGAGAGCGTAATGGGTAAATCGTCTGGTCGGCTGTAACCCAGAGCCATTGTGAGGTTTGCCTGTGCATCGGCATCAATCAACAGCACTCTTTTTCCTTGCTTCGCCAGACCCACACCCAGATTGACCGCCGTTGTGGTCTTGCCAACACCGCCTTTCTGGTTGGTCAGAGCAATCACTTTGCAATTTGACATAGCTGCGTCCTCCTTTCGCATAGATTTAGCCGCTTTGTCAAGGCGGCTATGTAAATCGTACAGAGAACGCAAAAAAGCCGCTTACTCTTACGAAAAAGAATAAGCGGCTCACTCTTGAATTGCCTTAGACATATTCGATTTTCATTTTCTTTACGGGCGCATTGGCTACCTTGAAAATGAGTTCGTCAACGCAGTCCGTATATCTGCCTTGCCGTATGAGAGCGTTTTTCAGCTCCACAAGGCTATGTAATATCAGCGTTCTTTCGTGACTGTCTACATATAGATGAGTGGTTTTGTCTTTCATACGCTCGACCTCCTTGCTAATCTTATTATATAAAAGAGCAGGGGGAAGAACAACTTTGCAAAGAGATAAAAAAATAAGCGTATCACTATTTCTAATGATACGCTTATTATAGTTCGGTTTTCAATCAAGGTCGATAAGCACCCTTACGGTGGTATCTCTCCATTGATTTTTCCTTAAATACTGTCCGTTAGCCTTTCGATAGGCTTCTGCTTCCTTGAAACCAAGCGGTAATTCAAAGGAAAGAGAACTCCTACCTACTTTTGATAGCTGCCTGTGCGGCAGCGAGGCGAGCGATGGGAACGCGGAAGGGGCTGCAGGAGACGTAGTCGAGGCCGACCTTGTGGCAGAATTCCACAGAGGAGGGATCGCCGCCGTGCTCGCCGCAGATGCCCAGGTGCAGATCGGGACGGGTTGCACGGCCGAGCTGGCATGCCATCTTGACGAGCTTGCCTACGCCGACCTGGTCGAGCTTTGCAAACGGATCGTTCTCATAGATCTTCTTATCGTAGTAAGCGCCGAGGAACTTACCTGCGTCGTCACGGCTGAAGCCGAAGGTCATCTGAGTCAGGTCGTTGGTGCCGAAGGAGAAGAACTCTGCTTCCTTGGCGATCTCGTCGGCGGTCAGAGCCGCTCTGGGGATCTCGATCATGGTACCGACAAGGTACTTCATATCAAGGCCGCTTGCTGTGATCAGCTCGTCGGCATTTTTGACAACAACGTCCTTTACGTACTTGAGCTCCTTGACCTCGCCGACCAGCGGGATCATGATCTCGGGAACCATCTTCCAATCGGGATGGCGCTTCTGAACATTTATTGCAGCGCTGATGACAGCACGGGTCTGCATTGCAGCGATCTCGGGATAGGTGACAGCCAGACGGCAGCCGCGGTGGCCCATCATGGGGTTGAACTCATGCAGGGATGCGATGAGAGCCTTGATAGCCTCAACGGACTTATGCTGTGCCTTTGCCAGAGCCTCGATATCGGCTTCCTCAGTGGGAACGAACTCGTGGAGAGGAGGATCGAGGAAGCGGATGGTTACCGGGCAGCCTTCCATTGCTTCATAGATGCCCTCGAAGTCGGCCTGCTGCATGGGCTCGAGCTTTGCAAGAGCCGCAACGCGCTCTTCAAGAGTGTCGGCGCAGATCATCTCGCGGAATGCTGCGATACGGTCGCTGTCGAAGAACATGTGCTCGGTACGGGTCAGGCCGATGCCCTGTGCGCCAAGCTCGCGAGCCTTGCGTGCATCGTACGGAGTATCTGCATTGGTGCGAACCTGGAGGCGGCGATACTTGTCGGCCCATGCCATGATGCGGCCGAACTCGCCTGCGATGGAAGCGTCAACGGTGGGGATGATGCCGTCGTAGATCTTACCGGTCGAGCCGTCGAGAGAGATGAAGTCGCCCTCGTGGAAGGTCTTGCCGGCGAGGGTGAACTGCTTGTTCTCCTCGTCCATCTTAATGTCGCCGCAGCCGGAGACACAGCACTTGCCCATGCCGCGAGCGACAACGGCTGCGTGGCTGGTCATGCCGCCGCGAACGGTCAGGATGCCCTGTGCGGCTTTCATGCCCTCGATATCCTCGGGAGAGGTCTCGAGACGGACGAGAACGACCTTTTCGCCGCGCTCGTTCCATGCCTTTGCTTCCTCAGCGGTGAAAACGACCTTGCCGCATGCAGCGCCGGGGGATGCACCAAGGCCCTTGCCCATCGGAGTTGCAGCCTTAAGGGCGGCAGCATCAAACTGGGGGTGCAGCAGAGTGTCAAGGTTTCTGGGATCGATCATTGCAACGGCTTCTTTTTCGGTGATCATGCCCTCGTCAACGAGGTCGCATGCGATCTTGAGCGCGGCCTGTGCGGTGCGCTTGCCGTTACGGGTCTGGAGCATGTAGAGCTTACCGTTTTCAACGGTGAACTCCATGTCCTGCATATCACGGTAGTGATTCTCAAGTGTCTTGCAGACGTTCTCGAACTGAGCAAATGCCTCGGGGAACTTCTCTGCCATCTGTGCAATGGGCATCGGGGTGCGAACGCCTGCAACGACGTCTTCGCCCTGTGCATTGGTAAGGAACTCGCCCATGAGCTTCTTCTCTCCGGTTGCGGGGTCGCGGGTAAATGCAACGCCGGTGCCGCAGTCGTCGCCCATGTTGCCGAATGCCATCATCTGAACGTTGACAGCGGTGCCCCAGCTGTAGGGGATGTCGTTATCGCGGCGGTAAACGTTTGCACGGGGGTTGTCCCAGCTGCGGAAAACTGCCTTGATAGCGCCCATAAGCTGCTCTTTCGGGTCAGTCGGGAAGTCCTCGCCGATCTTTTCCTTATATTCTGCCTTGAACTTGCCTGCAAGTTCCTTAAGGTCGTCTGCGGTGAGCTCAACGTCCTGAGTTACGCCACGTGCTTCCTTCATTTCATCAATGAGCTGTTCGAAGTATTTTTTGCCGACCTCCATAACAACGTCGGAGTACATCTGGATGAAGCGGCGGTAGCAGTCCCATGCCCAACGGGGATTATTGGACTTCTTAGCCATGACTTCAACGACCTGCTCGTTCAGGCCGAGGTTGAGGATGGTGTCCATCATGCCGGGCATGGATGCACGTGCGCCGGAGCGGACAGATACGAGGAGAGGATTTTCAAGGTCGCCGAACTTCTTTCCGGTGATGCCTTCCATCTTCACTACGTACTCCATGATCTCTGCCATGATCTCATCATTGATCTTCTGGCCGTCTTCATAGTACTGCGTGCATGCCTCGGTGGTAATGGTGAAGCCCTGGGGTACGGGCAGACCGATGTTGGTCATTTCCGCCAGGTTTGCGCCCTTGCCGCCGAGAAGCTCACGCATTTTTGCGTTGCCTTCGGAGAACAGATAAACATACTTCTTGCTCATTGGGTAATCATCCTTTCTATGCTTACGCGCGCAAAAGCGCGCGTTTTTTACTTTTTAAGTCTTGCCTCGAGGTCGTCGAGTTCCTGTGCAAGCTTTTTGGGCAGCTTATCGCCGAACTGTGCGTAATACTCGCGGATGCCCTTGCATTCCTCAAGCCACAGCTCCTTATCGACTCCGAGGATATCCTTAACGGTGTCGAGAGTGACATCAACGCCTTCGAGGTTGATATCTTCAGGCTTGGGCTCATAGCCAAGCTCGGTCTCGACTGCGTCCTTTTCGCCGAAGCAGCGGCCGAGTATCCACTCGACAACACGCAGGTTGTCGCCGAATCCGGGCCACTCGAAATTGCCCTCGTCATCGGTACGGAACCAGTTGACGTTGAAAATCTTCGGGGGATTGGTGAGCTTTGCGCCCATGTCGAGCCAATGCTGCCAGTAGTCGCCCATATTGTAGCCGCAGAACGGACGCATCGCCATGGGATCGCGCCTTACAACGCCGACCTTGCCGGTTGCAGCTGCGGTGGTCTCGCTTGCCATGATGGAGCCGACGAACACGCCGTGATCCCAGTCGCGGGACTGATAGACCAGAGGAGCGGTCTTTGCGCGGCGGCCGCCGAAGATGATGGCGGAGATGGGAACGCCGGTCTTGCTTTCAAACTCGGGGCTGATGCAGGGGCAGTTCACGGCCGGAGCGGTGAAACGGGAGTTGGGGTGTGCGCCCTTGCTGCCGTCGGTGCAGTCCCACTTTTCGCCCTTCCAGTTTTCCGCGTTCTTGGGAGGATTCTTGTCCATGCCTTCCCACCACACGGTGTTGTCGTCAAGATTGTGAACAACGTTGGTGAAGATGGTGTTCTTCTTGGTTGCGGCAAGAGCGTTGGGATTGGACTTTGCGCTGGTGCCGGGTGCAACGCCGAAGAAGCCGTTTTCAGGGTTTACTGCCCACAGTCTGCCGTCGGGACCGATGCGCAGCCATGCGATATCGTCGCCGACCGTCCAGCACTTCCAGCCCTTTTCACGGTAGGCCTCGGGGGGGATGAGCATTGCGAGGTTCGTTTTGCCGCATGCAGACGGGAATGCGCCGCAAACATAACGAATCTCACCCTGCGGGTTTTCAACGCCGAGGATGAGCATATGCTCTGCCATCCATTCCTCTTTCCTGCCGAGGGTGGAGGCTATGCGCAGTGCAAAGCACTTTTTGCCGAGCAGAACGTTTCCGCCGTAGCCGGAGTTGACGGACATGATGGTGTTGTCCTCCGGGAAGTGGACGATGTATCTCTTCTCGGGGTCGAGCTGAGCCTTGGAATGCAGGCCCTTGATATAGTCGGCACTGTCGCCGATAGCATCGAGCGCCTTGGTGCCGATACGGGTCATGATCGCCATTGAAACGACAACATAGATGCTGTCGGTCAGCTCGATGCCGTACTTGGCAAAATCAGAGCCGATAACACCCATCGAATAGGGGATAACATACATTGTGCGCCCCTTCATCGAACCGTCGAATATCTCGTACAGCTTTTTGTACATCTCCTGAGGATCCATCCAGTTGTTGGTCGGACCTGCATCCTCCTGACGCTTGGAGCAGATAAAGGTGCGATCTTCGACGCGCGCAACATCGTTTACGTCCGAACGGTGAAGGTAGCATCCGGGGAGCTTCTCTTCGTTGAGCTTAATAAGCTCGCCTGTGCCCATAGCCTCGGCTCTCAGCTGCTCGAGCTGCTCTTCAGAGCCGTCGATCCAAACGATCTTTTCAGGCTTCGTAAGTGCGGCCATTTCGTCGACCCACTTGAGAATGTGGACATTATCGGTCAGTTTCATGATCTTTTCCTCCATATTTTCATAAAAATTATTACCAATAACACCTTAATTAAGACTACCATCTTTGATAGTTCTTAATCAATGCATTTTGCTTACAAAAATTAATCTAAAACAGCGCAAAAAGCATCCGCGATTTTTGCAAATTCACCAATTGAAAGTACTTCTCCGCGCACTTTTGGGTCAAAACCACTATCTGTAAGGCATTTTTCGACGGTTTCCTTGCTCATTTCGCCAAATCCTGCACTTAAAGCGTTCAGCAAAGTCTTGCGCCGCTGAGCAAATGCAGCCTTTACGACGCGCATAAACATCGCCTCGCTTTTGACCTCTGCCGGCGGCTCGGATCTCCGCGTAAGACGTATTACGCTCGAGGTCACCTTGGGCTGCGGAATGAAGCAGCCGGGCTGCACATCGAAAAGAAGCTCGGGCTGCGCAAACCAGTTTACGAACACCGTGAACGCTCCGTAATCGCCCGTTCCGGGCTTTGCGCATATTCTGCGTGCCACTTCACGCTGGATCATAACGGTGACGGAGTCAAAGCAGCCGATCTCCAGAAGCTTTGATATCACAGGTCCCGTCACATTATACGGCAGATTTGCGCACACAACGTGTCGCATTCCCGGCATTTTTTCATCCAAAAGCGAAGGAATATCGACCTTGAGCACATCATCGAAAACTATCTCGACATTTTCACAGCCTCCGAGAGTCTCCCGAAGCACCGGTTTGAGCGCCTTGTCAAGCTCGACGGAAACGACCTTGCCTGCGCGCATTGAAAGCTGCTCGGTGAGGCAGCCTATGCCTGGGCCGATCTCCAAAACGCCGGTGTCTTTGTCAATTCCGGCGGAATCGGCGATATCCTCCGGCACCCACGCGGCGGTCAGAAAATTCTGCCCCATGGATTTTGAAAACCGGAAGCCGTGCCGCGCAAGCAGCGCTTTTATATCGTTTATGTTCGTAAGATCCATCATTTTCTCCGTCAAAGCAGTTTTTCAAAGCACTGGCGCGCCGGGTCGTGCCCAGGCTCGGCCGAGCAGAGCATGTTTCCGCGATAGACAAAGCCGCTTGCGCGCAGAAGCTGCTGCATGGCCTTGTTTTTTCTGTGCGTATCGGTGCGTATGGCCTTTGCTCCAAGCTCTCTTGAATGCCATTCAAGAGCTTCCATGAGCTTTTGGCTCATTCCCGTTCCGCGGAATTCGGCGGCCACCGCCGCGCGGTGCAGCGTGCAGTATTTGCCCTCGCCGTGCCAGCGGCCGTCGGTTATGCCGTCGTAATCCGGCTCGGGCTCCTCGCCGAGACAGAAAAAGCCTGCGATCGATCCGCCGTAGGTCATAACAAAGCACCTTCCTGCGTTTATATCCGGCAGGAAGTTAGCCTCGGCCGGATACTCGCCCTGCCACTGATCGACCCTGTGCTTTTTGAGGTAATTGCGCGCCTGGCGCACGATGAGCATTATCTCATCCATATCCTCCGGCACGGCCTTGCGGCACTCCACGGGCTTTGTAAGCTTCATGCGGCTGCGCTCTTTTTTGATCTCCTCAACAAGCTTCAAATCGGTTTTATCCGTCAGCTCAAGCTTTGCAAACATATCCGGGCGCTTGTCCATCGTGCGCTCAAGGCTTTTCTTGCGCCGCCAGCGCGCAACGGCGGCGTGGTCACCGCCGAGGAGCACCTTCGGCACTTCCCTGCCCTCCCAGACCTCGGGGCGCGTATACTGCGGATATTCGAGCACTCCGTCCCAGTGGCTTTCGCCGGTGAAGCACTCCTCATCGGCAAGAACGCCCGGCACGAGGCGGCACACGGAGTCGGCAACCGCCATCGCGGCAAGCTCGCCGCCGGTGAGCACGAAATCGCCCAGCGATATCTCCTCATCGACGCACTGCTCGATAAAGCGCTCGTCTATGCCCTCATAATGGCCGCATACGAGCACGAGATGGTCATAGTCGTTTTTAAGTCTCTTTGCCGTTGCCTGATCGTAGGGCTTGCCCTGCGGCGACATGTAGATAACGCGGCTGCGCTTGCCCTGCATGGTTGACATAATATCATCAAGGCAGGACTTGAGCGGCTGCGCCATCATAACGCAGCCCCAGCCGCCGCCATACGGATAGTCGTCTACCTGGCACTGCTTATTTTCCGTATAATCGCGTATCTGCACGCAATTTATCTCGATTATCCCCTTTTTCGCCGCCCGTCCGAGGATGCTTTCATGCATGATCGCATTCATCGTATCCGGGAACAGCGTCATTATATCTATTCTCATTCCGGGGAAGCTCTCCTTATCGTCAGTTAACATAACATATTACATGCCTTCTATCAGATGCACGGTTATTATCCCGTTTTCGGCATCGGTTTTGAGCACGAATTCCGGGACCGCCGGGATCATGTGCTCTGCTTCGCCGCGCACGATGTAAACAGACGACGCCGGCGTTTCGAGGATATCCTCAAGCGTGCCGACAAGCTCGCCGTTTTCGGTCTCGACGCGCGAGCCGATGATATCGCACAGGAAGTATTCGCCCTTTTTAAGCTTTGCATCCGCGCGGTCGATGTAAACGGTCTTATTCTTCAGGCTCATGGCCGCGTTTATGTCCTCCACACCCTCGAGCATGGCTATAAGAAAGCCCTTATGCTCGCGCGATGAGAGGAGCCTGACCGGCTTTGAGTCGATATATAAAGTCTTAAAACGGCGCATGAACTCCGGACTGTCAAGCCATACCTGGATCTTGACCTCGCCGCGCACGCCGTGTGTATTCACGATTTTGCCCGCTTCGATATACTGCTGCTTTTCCATGTGAAAACCTCCATAGTTGGTCAGTATATAATTTACCACAATACTCACGATTTAACAAGCGCGGCGGCACCAAAAATGCACTTTGTGTACTTTGTGAACAACAAAAAAGCAGAACGGTAATTTCCGTTCTGCTTTTTGATCAGTCCATGATATCGACTGAAACCTTTTTGCCCTGTCTCTGGGCGACAGCCCGCATGAGTATACGGATCTCTTTTACGATCCTGCCCTGCCGGCCAATGACCTTGCCCATGTCTCCGTCAGCTACGCGTACTTCATATACGGTCTCGCCGCCGTGAACGCGCTCGGTCACAGAGACCTCTTCGGGTTTTTCAACGAGGCTCTGTACGATATAGGTCAAAAGTTCTTTCATGCCGGTAGCTTCTCCTTGTTAGGCCTCGACTTTAGTAAGCAGGCCGCGTACGGTTTCGGTAGGCTGAGCACCGTTGGATATCCAGTACTTTGCGCGCTCGAGATCGACCTTGATGTTCTCGCCCTCTGCCATGGGATCGTAAGTGCCTATCTCCTCGATGAAGCGGCCGTCACGGGGGCAGCGGGAGTCAGCAACGACGATGCGGTAGAAAGGTGCCTTCTTTGCGCCCATTCTGCGAAGTCTGATCTTTACCATTTATCTTTCACCTCCATATTATTTCTTCATATATTACAAACGCGTTTGCGAGAGTAATCAAAGCTTAAATCCGCCGAGGCCGGGGAAGCCGCCGCCTCCGCCCATTCCGCCGAAGCGCTTTTGCAGCTTCTTCATGTTCTTGCCGGAAAGCTGGCGCATCATGCCCTGCATTGCGTCAAACTGCTTGAGCAGGCGGTTTACATCGACGACCGAGGTGCCGCTGCCGGCGGCAATGCGCTTTTTGCGCGAGGCGTTGAGTATCGTCGGATCGTCGCGCTCGGCCTGAGTCATTGAGAGGATAATAGCCTCGATGCACGCCATGCCCTTTTCATCGACCTTTGCGCCCTTGAGCGCTTTTGCGTCAACGCCGGGGATCATGCCGGCAAGGTCGTTTATATCGCCCATACCCTTGAGTGAGCGCATCTGGTCGAGGTAATCGGAAAGCGAGAAGCGGTTTGCTTTCATTCGCTCGGCCATTTCAAGAGCCTTTTTCTCGTCAAAGCTCTGCTCGGCCTTTTCGATAAGCGTGAGCACGTCGCCCATGCCGAGAATACGCGAGGCCATGCGGTCGGGGTAGAACGGCTCGATCTGATCGAGCTTTTCGCCGACGCCGATGAATTTGATGGGCTTGCCGGTGCTTGCCTTTATCGAAAGCGCCGCGCCGCCGCGCGCGTCGCCGTCAAGCTTTGTGAGCATGACGCCGGTAACGCCGAGCGCATCGTTGAATGCGTTTGCCGCGTTCACGGCATCCTGGCCGGTCATCGCATCGACCACGAGCAGTATCTCGCTCGGCTCGACCTCATCGCGGATGTTCTGAAGCTCCTGCATCAGCTCCTCGTCAATGTGCAGACGGCCTGCCGTATCGAGGAACACAAGGTCGTTGCCGTGCTTTTTCGCATGCTCGACTGCGGCCTTTGCGATATCGACGGGATTTGTCGTTCCCATCTGGAACACGGGGATATCGAGCTGCTTGCCGACGGTCTCGAGCTGCTTTATGGCAGCCGGGCGATAGATATCGCATGCGGCCAGCAGCGGACGCTTGCCCTGCTTGCGCATATAGGCTGCAAGCTTTGCGCCGTTTGTCGTTTTACCGGCGCCCTGAAGGCCGACGAGCATAACAACGCTCGGCGACTTTGAGCCGATGCTCAGGCGCTGATTTTCGCTGCCCATGAGCTTTACAAGCTCTTCGTTGACTATTTTGATGACCTGCTGAGCAGGCGAGAGCGCTTCAAGCACATCCGCGCCCGAGGCGCGCTCGGTAACGCTTTTTGTAAATTCCTTTACGACCTTATAGCTGACGTCGGCCTCCAGAAGCGCCATGCGCACTTCCTTCATGGCTTCCTTGACGTCGGCTGCGGTCAGTCTGCCCTTGCCGCGCAGCTTTTTAAAGGCAGCGGACAGCTTGTCGGACAATGATTCAAATGCCATGTTCTCTGCCTCCTAAATCTTAAGCTCTTCAAGCTGCTTGAGGATATGCGGCTCTGTGCCCTTATCCCTAAGCTCCCGGATTATTTCATCTATCTGGGCGTTGCGCTCGAGAAAGCGCTTTATAAGCCCGGTTTTTTCTTCGATCTCGGTCATCGCGGCCTCGGCTCGGCGGATTATGTCCCACACGCCCTGGCGCGATATGCCGCACTGCTCGGCGATCTCGCCAAGCGAAAGATCTTCGTTATAGCGGAGGTCGAAATACTCACGCTGCTTATCCGTGAGCAGCTCGCCGTAAAAATCAAACAGCATTGAACGCATCACTGCACTGTTCTCCACGGCGATCCCCCCTGTAAACGTTTTTTGCTTTACAGAGTATAGCATCATCTCCGCTCGCTGTCAAGGGTTTATTCTTGTCACTTAACTCAAGCTGACGAGAGTCGAATATATTTCAAATTTTGCGGCAAAACTGACATTTATAAATATACCGACGGGAGAATGGACATGGACAGTCAGAACAAGAACACCGTTTTCGGCCATGCGGCAAGCTGCGCAAGGCTCAATGAATGCACATCGACAGCCCCGGCAAGCAGTCTGCGCGCGCAGCTCCGGCAAAGCTGCACGGAAATAAACGCGGTCTACCGGCTTATCGAGGCGCGCTTCGGCAGCGCGGCATCTATGCCGTCGAGCTGCCGCTGGCTTTTGGATAACCGCTATCTTGCATTGCGCGAGGCAAAGCGTGCAGGCGGCGCGCTCAGAGATGTTCGCCGGCTGCGCGCCGGAGGCGACGGTGTGATATTGTCCGTGCTGTGCCGGGATATGATAAAAGTGTGCTCGGGAAAGCTCTCCGAGGACAATATGCTTGAATATCTGGCCGGTTTTCAAAGCGTTTCGCCGCTGCCTCAGGCAGAGCTTTATCTGCTTCCGGCGGTTTTGCTCGTGCAGCTGACTTTCTCGCTGGCCGACGCCTGCCGCAAGCTTAAAACCACTGCGGAGCCGGAGAATCTTGACGAGGAGTTTGCCGCACTTTTCGGCTCTGTGCGGCTGATATCCGAGCTTGACATGCACAGTCTGCTTGAGCGCGCGGACACTGTTGAAAAGACGCTGTCGGCAGACCCTGCCGGAATTTATCCGCGCATGGATGAGCAAAGCCGCGCCGAATACCGCGCAAGGTTATCCAAGCTTGCCAGACGCGAGGGGCTTGAGGAACACGTTTTTGCGAAAAAGCTCATCGAGAAAAGCCGCGCCGCAAAGGGGCGCGAAAAGCACGTCGGCGCGTTTTTGTTCAGTGCGCCGAACGAAAAAAAGCTCGCGTCGGCATATATATCCGCAAACGTTTTGATAACGCTGTTTCTGACGCTGCTGTGCGGCTTTTTATCGCGCAGCGCCGTTGCCGCGGCGCTGCTGCTCCTGCCGCTGTCGGAGCTTACGAAGGTCATGCTCGATTACATCATTCTGCTGTGCGTTCCGCCGCGCCGCCTGCCGAGGCTCGAGCTTGACGGCGGCGTTCCCGATGAGGGGCGGACGGTGTGTGTAATATCTGCGCTGCTCACGGACGAGGAAGGCGGCAAGCATTTTGCCGCGCTTTTGGAGGAGTTTTATCTTGCAAACCGCGACTGCGGCAAAAATCTGCTCATGGGCATACTTGCCGACCTGAGAGAGGCAAAAACGGAGACCGTGCCCGAGGACAAGGCGATCATTGCGGCGGCCAAGCGCGCTATCTACGCGCTGAACCAAAAATACGGCGGCGGATTTTATCTTTTTACGCGCGAGCGAACGCTCGACGAGGGGCGCGGAAAATACTCCGGCTTTGAGCGCAAGCGCGGCGCGCTGCTGGAGCTTGCAAAGCTCATGTGCGGCGATAATAGCGAGCTGAACACACGCTGCGGCGACGCTCAGCTTTTGCGCTCTGCGCGCTATATCCTCACCCTCGACGGCGACACCGTGCCCTCGCCCGGCTCGGTGCGCGAGCTTATCGGCGCAATGCTGCATCCGATGAATTTGCCGGTGCTCGACCGCGAGCGCGGACTTGTCACCGCCGGGCACGGCATCATACATCCGCGCATGTGCGCAACGCTGCCCTCGACCGTTTCGACCGATTTTGCACGCATTTTCTCCGGAGGCGGCGGACTTGAGCCATACGGTATGCTTTGCGGCGAGGTGGGCATGGATATCTTCGACCGCGGCGGTTTTTCCGGTAAGGGCATAATAGACGCCGAAGCGCTGCTGCTGTGCTCTAAGATGCACATCCCCGAGGGCAGGGTGCTTTCGCACGATGCGCTCGAGGGGGCGTATCTGCGCGGCGGATACATGAGCGGCGTTGAGTTTTCCGACTCCTTCCCCGGCTCGCCGATCGCCTATTTTCGGCGCAGCCACCGCTGGATACGCGGCGATTGGCAGAACGCCGGCTGGATATTCCGCAAAAGCGCGCTCCTTCCGGATATCGAGCGCTGGAAGCTGTTCGACTCTCTGCGCCGCAGCTTAGTAGCTCCGGCTACATTCGCCGCAATATTCGCCGGACTGCTGCTCCGGGCGCACGGCCTTGTCCTCGCCGCATGGGCGGCGCTCATAGCGCTCGCTGCCGGACTTATAATATCGCTCACCGAGCTTGCGTCCGGCAAGCCCGAGGCGCTGACGGCAAAGTATCACAGCCGCACCCTCGGCGGAATTGGCGAGAGCATCGTGCGCACGGCGTTCAGGCTTTGGTTTTTGCCGTATGAGGCGTGGATATCGCTTTCCGCCGCCGTGATCGCGCTTTGGCGGATGCTCGTAAGCGGCAGAAATCTGCTCGAGTGGGAAACAGCCGCGCAGAGCGCCGGCAAGCGAAACGGTGCGGCCGGGTTTTATAAGAACATGTGGCTTGCCCCGATATCGGGTCTGTGCCTTGTAATATTTTCGGTCGGAATTTTCGCGAAAGCCGTCGGGCTGCTGTGGATCCTTGCTCCGCTTGCGGCCCTGGCTTTGAGTCTGCCTGCGAAGGCGGAAAAACAGCCGTCAGCGGAGGAACGCCGATACCTTATCGGCTGTGCGAATGAGATATGGAGCTATTTTGACACATTCTGCACCGCGCAGGACAATTTCCTGCCGCCGGATAATTTCCAGGAGCAGCCGCCCGTCGGCATCGCCCACCGCACATCCCCGACCAACATCGGGCTTGCACTTTGCTCGGCAATGTGCGCGCAGGAGCTTGGGATAATAGACCTTGCACGCACCGAGGAGTTTATCGGAAACATGCTCGGCACTATGGAAAAGCTTCCTCGCCCCGGCGGACATTTCTGCAACTGGTACGACACGCGTTCTCTGCGCGCGCTCGAGCCGAAATACCTGTCCACGGTCGATTGCGGAAATCTGTGCGCATGCCTTATCGCGCTCAGGAGCTGGCTGGATGCAGCAGGTCTTTCAGCGCTTGCCGGCAGGACGGAGAAGCTTATATCCGACATGGATTTTTCGATATTTTACAGCGTCCGGCGCGGCCTTATGCACATCGGCATTGATCTTGAAAAAGGCACTGCCTCGCCGGGGCTTTACGATCTTATGGCAAGCGAGGCGCGCCTTACGAGCTACACCGCCATAGCCAAAGGCGACGTGCCTCGCAGGCACTGGCGCAGACTGTCGCGTGCGATGCGCTCGTCGGGCGGCTACCGCGGCATGGCAAGCTGGACGGGCACGATGTTTGAGTACCTCATGCCTGAGCTTTTTCTGCCGCTGACACAGGACAGTCTGCTGTATGAAACCGCGAAATTCTGCGTTTACGTTCAAAAAAAGCGCCGCAGCCGCGGAGGCGCGTGGGGCATATCCGAAAGCGCTTTTTACTCGCTCGACCCGGCGCTCAATTACCGCTACAAGGCTCACGGCTGCGCCCGGCTTGCGCTCAAGCGCGGCCAGGATACAGAGCTTGTCATTGCACCGTACGCCAGCTTTCTCGCCCTCGCCGTTGACCCCGGCGCCGCCGTTGCGAACCTGCGTCGGCTCGAAAAGTGCGGCATGAGAGCACGCTACGGATTTTTCGAGGCGCTCGACTTCACTCCGTCACGCTGCCGAACACCCGAGGGCGAAAAGGTGCGCTGCTTCATGGCGCATCATCTGGGCATGAGCATGCTCGCCATCGCAAATTATCTCGGAGAAAACTGCGTCCGGCACGCTTTCATGCACTCGCCGGATATGGCTGCTTACGGGCAGCTTCTCGAAGAACGCATACCGCTCGGCGCGCCGGTTCTGCGTCTGAGCGAGGCGGAGTCCGACAAGCAGATATTGCCCAACAGCCGCTGGGAAAAGCGCGGCGGCGCAATTGACTACGCTTCGCCGCAGTGTTCGCTGCTGTCAAACGGCGCGTACAACATTATGTTAACCGAAAGCGGCATAAGCTCGGCAAGCTGCTCCGACACGTTAATTTACCGCACGCCCTCCAAGCCGATTGGCGAGGGTCATGGTGCGGAAATAACGCTCACGCACGGCGGCAGAGTGCGCTCGCTTCTCCCCTCGCCCGATGAAAACGGCGCGTATATGTGGGAATTTTCCGAAATATCTGCCGAGTTTTCTTGCGTTTGCGACGAGTTCACGGCGAGCACCTCCGTTGCGGTATCGGGCGCGGAAAACGGCGAGGCGCGCACGGTGTCGGTTTTTGCAAAATCGGATATCGACAGTGCAAGCCTTGAATTTTCGTTCGAGGCCGTGCTCACCGACGCTTCAGATTATGTTAACCATCCTGCCTACTGGCGGCTCGGCGTCGAAGCGCGGCGCGACCAAAACTGCATCACGCTGCACCGTCTGCCGCGCGGAAGTCAGGCCGAGTGCTGGCTGTGCCTTGCCTGCGATAAGCCAATGACGGCAAAGGCAGGCGGCTCAGGCGAGGACGGATTTTTGTCTTATCCGGCGGTAACGGCATCCGTTCCGCTGTCGCTCAAGGCCGGAGAAAAAGCGGACGTGCGCTTTTCCCTGTGTCTTGCATACACTCCCGAGGGCGCATACAGCGGCGCGCAGCATATGCTTGCGATGGGGCCTGCCGAGTACGGCGCGATGGTTTCGGCCTGCGCAAGCGTCACGCACATGTCATCGCGTGAAGTTGACGATGCTATGGGCATGCTGCAAAGCCTGTGGTTTATCAGCCCAAAGTCGCAGCTTCCGCCCAAGAGCAGCCTCTGGCGCTGCTCGATCTCGGGCGATCTTCCTATAATCTGCTGCAAGGATGACGGCGACGTTGTATCTGTAACAAAGCAGTTCTGTCTGCTCAGAAGCTGCGGCGTTTACGCAGATCTTGTTTTCCTGACCGATGAGGGCGGCGAGTATCGCAGGCCGGTGTACTCCAAGGTACGCGACACGCTTGCATCCCACGGGCTTGAAGCGCTCATCGGCACTCACGCCGGGGTGCGCCTGCTGCCGACCGAGGATGCCGAGCTTATAGAAAGCGCCGCCTCGTTCATCGTCGGAGAGGATACACCCGGCCGCAGATTTGAAAATGCTCCGAGGTGTTTTACACAGCGAATAAGAAGCAGCTCTTCCTCTGTGCGGCACGAGTACGCCGATAACGGGAGCTTTTCGTTTTATGTAAACCGCTCGCTGCCGCCCAGAGTCTGGAGCAGCATCCTGACAAACGGGAGCTTCGGCTATATTGCCGCCGACAGCGGCACGGGAAACATGTGGCTCAAAAACGCGCGCGAGCTGCGGCTTACGCCGTGGGTGAACGACCCTCTGGCGATCGACGGCGCGGAGGTGCTTGAATACTGCGACGCAGCCGGGCGATACAGCCTTTTTGCCGACGATGACGGCGCTCCATGCCGCGTCACCTTCGGCTTCGGCTTTGCCGTTTGGGAAAAAAGCTTCGGCAGCTTTGCAACACGCTGCACGGCTTTTGTTCCGCCGGATATGGATGCAAGGGTTTTTATAATTGAATTTTTCGGCGAGCACAGCGGAAAGCTCGGCTGGAAATGCGAGCTTCTCATGTCGGACAGTGACAACGACCGCGGCGCAGTCGCGTGCAGTTATGTAAACTCCGTGTTCACCGCATCGAGCACGCGCTCGGCTATACGAGGGCTTAATTTCAGCGCCGTTTGCTCAAGTGACGCGCTCGCTTGGACTTGCGACGGCTTATCCTGGCTGCACAACGAATTTGAATCGCGTACGAACGGGCTGAGCTATCCCGTTTTTGCCGCAAGCTACGAGGCGCAGCCCGTGACCGTGCTCGTCTGCGGATGCGAAAGCGCAGAAAACCTCCTTGATCTGTGCAAGCCCGATGCCGCATTTGAAGCGCTCGAAAAAACAAAGGCACATTGGCGGAGTATGTGCCGCCGTCTGACCGTTTCCGGCTGCGGCGAGGCAGACAAATATATGAGCGGCTGGGCAGTGTATCAGACGCTGGCGTGCCGCATTCTCGGGCGATGCTCGGTTTATCAAAGCGGCGGCGCGTTCGGCTTCCGCGATCAGCTTCAGGACGCCGTGAACCTCATCCTGCTCGACCCGAACATCGCAAAGCAGCAGATACTCGCCTGCTGCCGGCACCAGTACCTCGAGGGCGACGTGATGCACTGGTGGCACAGCGTCGGCGGCGCGGATAAGGGCGTGCGCACGCGGTGCTCGGATGATCTGCTCTGGCTGGTTTGGGCGCTGTGCGAATATGTCGAAAAAACGGGCGACGCTTCAATATGCCAAATCTCCGAGCATTATATAAGCTCAAAGCCTTTGGACTCCTGTGAAGGCGACCGTTATGAAACGCCCATGCGCTCGGACTGCGCCGAGAGCGTTCTTATGCACGCAAAGCGCGCCGTTGACTGCTGCGCAGGCCGCGGCACGGGCAGCCACGGGCTTTTGTACTTCGGCAGCAGCGACTGGAACGACGGCATGAGCGCCGTTTTCGGTGAGAGCGTGTGGCTGACTTGGTTTTTCTCCTGCTGCGTAAAACGATTTGCGGATATTCTGATCGAGCTTGGCAGGCAAGGCGCCGACGAATACCGTGCTCTTGCCGCCGCATTGGGCAAGGCCGCCGACCGCGCGTGGAACGGGCAATGGTATCTGCGCGGCTACTGGCCCGACGGCGAGGAGCTTGGCGGCCGGCAGAGCGAGTGCTGCCGCATAGATTCCATCGCGCAAAGCTGGGCCTGCTTCTGCCCGGAAGCGTCAAACACGAAGGCCGACACCGCGCTGGGCAGTGCGCTCAGGCTGCTGTTTGACAGGGAAAACGGCCTTGTGAAGCTATTTGACCCTCCCTTTTTCGGCTCCGGGCGCGACCCCGGCTATATTCGCAGCTACGGCCCCGGCTTCCGGGAAAACGGCGGGCAGTATACGCACGCTGCGCTGTGGCTTGCTCAGGCCTGCTTCAGGCGCTCCCGGCCGAACGACGGCTGGGCCATACTGCGCTGTCTGCTGCCGGAAGCGCACGACGGGCGCGTTTATGAAGCAGAGCCGTTTGTCATTCCTGCCGATGTCTACACCTGCCCCGGCCACGTCGGCGAGGCCGGCTGGACGTGGTACACCGGCTCATCCGGCTGGTATTTCAGGGTGTTTACCGAGGAGCTTCTTGGCCTTAAACCGTGGCACGGCATGATATATATCCGCCCCTGTCTGCCCGACGGCTTTTCCGACTGCCGCGTGACGCTCAAGACCCGCTCCGGCAGGACGCACGATATATTGATCGGTCTCGGCGGAGTATGGCTCGACGGCGAAATTTATGACGGAAAAGGTATACCATATATCTGAAAAGTGTGCTATACTGATTTATTATAAATCAAAGGAGGTCATGCCATGGAGACCGTCAGAAAAGAGATACTCCCCGGCGTATGGCTAACCGCGCTCGAAAACGACAAATTCAAGACCGGATGTCTGAGCATCAGCCTGCTGACTCAGCTTGACCGCGAAACGGCGGCAATGAACGCGCTCATCCCCTATGTTCTGCGCCGCGGCAGCAGAAATCACACCGATATGCAAGCGCTCGCGACCGAGCTTGACGGGCTTTACGGCAGCTATATCGAGCCTGTTGTGCGCAAGATCGGCGAGATACAGTGCATTGGATTTCTGGCGAGCTTTGCCGACGACAAATATCTGCCCAACGGCAGCGGCGTTTTTGAAAGCATTGCAAATCTTTGCGGCGAGATACTGCTCGCTCCCTGCACCAAGGGCGGCCTGCTTCTGCCCGAATACGTTGACAGCGAGAAGGAAAAGCTGCTCGACAGCATAAAAAGCAGGCTAAACGACAAGCGTTCGTGGGCGCTGCAAAGGCTTATTGAACAGATGTGCTGCTACGAGCCGTTTGCCGTATCGCGCCTCGGCACCGAGGACACGGCGGAAAATATATATTATCAGAAACTCACCAAGCATTACCGCAGCCTTATCATGACCTGCCCGATCGAGATCTTCTACTGCGGCAGCCTCGGCGCGGACGACGTTGCCGAGAAGCTCTCGGATGCATTCAGCGGCATGCCCAGAGGAGAGATCGACTATGATATCGGCACGGATATACGCATGAACGCCGTTGAGGAGTCCGTGCGCGAATTCACCGACGAGCTGAGCGTCACTCAGGGCAAGCTCGTCATGGGCTATCGCCTCGGCGACTGCATGGAGGATCCGGATATTGCGGCGCTTTACGTTTTCAACGCCGTTTTCGGCGGCTGCGTAACGTCCAAGCTTTTTATGAACGTTCGCGAAAAGCTCTCGCTGTGCTATTACGCAAGCTCGCTTGTCGATCTGCACAAGGGACTTATGATCGTCTCATCCGGCGTTGATTTTGACAAATTCGGCGCTGCAAAGGACGAGATCTGCGCCCAGCTTGAGGCTATAAAGCGCGGCGAGGTCACGGACGATGAGCTGCTTGCTGCCAAGAAAAGCGTTGCATCCGATCTTCGCGCAACGCTCGACTCGCAGTATAATCTCGAGGGATTTTACCTCGCCAATACTATCGACGGACTTGACTTTGACCCCGAGGAGCTTGCCGAGGCGGTCGAATGCGTGGAGCTTCAGGCCGTTGTCGATATAGCAAACAGCGTTGTCGGCGACGCGGTGTATTACCTGCGCGGAAACGGTGAGGAGGACAGCGATGAAGCATAAAAGATATGAAAAGATCGGCGAGGATCTGTACTTCGGCCAGCTGCGCAACGGTCTTAACGTAAACGTTGTAACAAAGCCCGGCTTCCGGCTGTCGTATGCCGTTTTTGCCACCAATTACGGCGGCGCGCACAGGCGCTTCTCCCTCGGCGGAAAGATGCACGACACGCCTGCCGGAGTTGCGCACTTTCTTGAGCACAAGATGTTTGACATGCCCGACGGCGACAATGCGCTGAGCGTGCTTTCCGCAAACGGCGCGCAGCCGAACGCCTTCACCTCAAGCGGCATGACCGCGTACTTTTTCGACTGCACCTCGGGCTTTGAGGAAAACCTGCGCATGCTGCTCAAGTTCGTTTCGACGCCCTACTTTACGCAGGAGACCGTCGATAAGGAGCAGGGCATAATCGGGCAGGAGATATGCATGGTCGAGGATAATCCCGGCTATGTCGTGTATAACCGCCTCATGCGCATGCTGTATGAGTTTAACCCCATCCGCGATCAGGTCGCCGGCAGCATCGAGAGCATTGCGGAGATAACCGCCGAAACGCTCTATAACTGCCACAAGGCGTTTTACGCACCGTCAAACATGACGCTGTGCGTTGCAGGCGACTGCGATCCCGAGGAAGTCTTCGCCATCGCAGACGAGCTTCTGCCGCGCGAAAAGGCCGAGATCCCAAAGGCCGACATGGGTCAGCCCGAGTCCGAAAAGCCCATAAAAAGCTACAACGAGGAGCAGATGGAGGTCTCCGCGCCCCAGTATCTTATCGGCGCAAAGGTCACTCCTGCACCGGACGGCGAGGCACTTTTGCGCCAGAAGATAGTCGCCCAGCTTGCTCTGCGCACGGTGTTCGGCACCTCTGCGAAGTTTTACAACCGGCTGTACTCCGAGGGCGTGCTCAACCGCGACTATGATTACGAGATCGACTACACCGCCGGAACGGCAACGATCATGCTCGGCGGCGAAAGCCCCGATCCGCAGCGCGTCCTGAGCGAGATAAATGTCGAGCTTGCCGAGGTGTTCGCAAACGGGCTTGACAAAGAGCTGTTCGAAGCGGCAAAGCGCGCCTCCTTCGGCTCGCGCCTGCGCGGACTTGAAGACTTCGACAGCTTGTGTCTCTCCCTTGCCGACGGTGTGTTCGGAAATTACTGCGCGCTCGATGCGTTTGAAGTGCTCGGGAGCGTTTCAAAAAATGAGTGCGAGGATTTCCTCAAGGCATTCATGACTCCCGACAGGCTCGCAATGAGCGTCATTTCCCCTGTAAAGGCGTGATATCCTATGACTTTTCTTACAGCAACCATGCTGCGTGATGCAGCGATAAGCTTCCCGATGCTTGGCGACTGGAGCATCGACCCACCGTACAGCTTTACGGTTTTCGGCTTTGAAATTTATTTTTACGGTGCGATAATCGCCCTCGGCTTTATCCTCGCCGCACTGTTCTGTGCAAAGCAGGCGGCAAAGTTCGGCCTTACCTCGGATGATCTTTTCGACTTCGTAATATGGCTGATCCCGACCTGCATAATCGGCGCAAGGCTGTATTACGTTCTGTTCAAGCTTGATTATTTTCTCGCCAACCCATCGGAGATCCTATCCTTGCGCGACGGTGGCCTCGCTATCTACGGAGGTATAATCGCAGGCGTTATAACCGGTGTTCTCGTGTGCAAAAAGAAGAAGATACCCGTTCTCGCGCTCGGCGATCTTACTGCGTTCGGTCTGCTCATCGGACAGGCCATAGGCCGCTGGGGCAACTTTATAAACCGCGAGGCCTTCGGCGTTGAAACGGATATCTTCTGCCGCATGGGACTTACCACACCCGACGGCGTTACGGTGTTCGTCCACCCGACGTTTCTTTACGAAAGCCTGTGGAACTTCACGGGGCTTATCATACTCTACATACTTCTGCGCCGCGGCGCGAGGAAATACGACGGGCAGTTTACATGGCTGTACGTTTTGTGGTACGGCCTCGGCAGGGCGTGGGTCGAGGGCCTGCGAACCGACAGTCTGTATATCGGCACAACGGATATCCGCGTATCGCAGCTGCTTGCGATCGTAAGCGCGCTGATCGCGGCCGTCATTCTTATAGTAAACGCAAGAAAAACACATTCACCCGACGAGCTTTTCGTAAACCGCAGCGAGCGGACGAAAAAGGCCGACGGGCAGGAAAGGAGCTAACATCATGGCAGATTACAAAAGCATACTCAAGGGCACGATCAACAGTGTGACCAAAAAGGCAAAGGATTATGTTGAAAGCGGCAGTCTCAAGGACGCCTATGACAAGGGCAGCACGGCCGCGCGCTGCTATGCCAACATTGCAAAGCTCACCCTTCAGATAAACGGCGAGCTTGAGGAGCAGAACAAGGTGTTCATCGAGATCGGCAGACTCTGCTACGACGAAAACCGCGACAACCCCGGCGAGAGCTATGCTCCGCTGTTTGACGAGCTCAAGGCGATGGACGATCGCATAGAGACGATGCGCGAGGAGCTTGAAGCCGCGAAGGCCGCTGTTGAGGCCGGAAAAAACGGCGGCGAATACGCCGAGTTTTACGACATTGAGGAGGACGGCGGCAATGAGTGAGGCACTCGGCAACCTTCTCGAGCGCAGAAGCATAAGAGCTTACAAGCCCGAGCAGATATCGGAGGATGAGCTTCAGAGCGTTCTGAAAGCCGGTCTGTTAGCCCCGTCTGCAATGAACAGACAGCCGACGGCTATGCTCGTCGTGCAGGATAAGGACACTATCGCGCTGCTTTCAAAGCTCAACGCCAAGGTCATGGGCAAGGACATCGATCCGTTTTACGGCGCTCCGACCGTGATCGTCGTTCTGGCCGACCGCAATGTTCCCACATATATCGAGGACGGCGCGCTCGTTCTTGGCAATCTCATGAACGCGGCAAATGCCATCGGGCTCGGCTCGTGCTGGGTCAACAGAGCGAAGGAAGTGTTCGAGATGCCCGAGGCGCGCGAGATACTGCGCAAGGCAGGCATCGGCGATGAGTACATCGGCATCGGTCACTGCATTCTCGGCTATGTCTGCGGCGATAAGCCGGCAGCCCACCCCACGCGCGACGGCCGCGTGTTCCGAATTTGATCTAAACGAAAAACGGTGCAGCTCCCGTTGGGAGCTGCACCGTTTTTCTATATATCATTTTGCTTTGGAGCGTGTTTTTGCCGCCAGGAAGACTATGAGAATAAACAGCGCGAGCATCGCAATTCCGATCCACTCGTGCGCCGCCTCGCCCACGAGGCTGTAGGCCAAAGCTCCCGCTACTCTTGCAGGTATTCTATCGCTTCGTCTACTGCCGCAATATCCGCCTGTACTTCCTCATTGGAGCGGGATAGCTGCTTAATGGCATATTGCAGCCGTTCTTCTTCGGCTTTGAGCGGTGCGGCCTTATCCGTTATTGCTGCTGCATTTTTCGGCGTCGATAGCAAGCACGAGCATGAGCGCGCACAGGGCGTTCTCGGGGCGCACAACGTCGATGGAATAGGTATCGGTCCAGTTGAAAAGCTCCTTTGTTATGACGGCGACCGTTTCGCCCGTTGGCGACACGACCGAGTAGTCCCAGCCCCAGAAATCGCCCTCGACCTGCCAACCGTTGAAGTCGATATCGAACTTGGGCTTAAAGAATGTAAATCGCTTTGTTATACAGCCGATGTATTCATCTGCACCTGTGAATATCTCGAACTTCGGCTCGAACAGCGTCAGCACCTTTTCGCGCACCGTGCCTACATGGCGGCCGCCTGCGTCCAAAACATGCAGCACATGCCCCCAGCCGAGCTTGCCCTCCACCGTGAACACGGCTCTTCCGCCCTCATCGTAAATATCATAGCTGTCAAACCACGAGAAAAAGCGCTGCTTGAAAAGTAGTTTCATAGCTTCTCCTTATTTTCGAACAGCCTGCCGGGTATCGGCAGGCTGAAATAATTATTTTGCTCTGGTGGACACTTCTTCGCCGAGCTTTGCGATGAAGTCTTCTACCTGCATGCTGCCCTCGTCGCCGCCGGCGCGTGTGCGCACGGAGACAGTGCCGTTTTCGGCTTCCTTATCGCCGACGATTATCATGTAGGGGATCTTCTGAGTCTGAGCCTCGCGGATCTTGTAGCCGATCTTTTCGTTGCGCAGGTCGGTCTCAACGCGGAAGCCGTGCTCGTCAAGGCGCTTTGCGATCTGCTTTGCATAATCGTCAACGCGATCGGTTATCGGCATGACCTTCACCTGGACGGGAGCCAGCCATGTCGGGAACGCGCCGGCAAAATGCTCGGTGATAACGCCGATGAAGCGCTCGATCGAGCCGAACACAACGCGGTGGATCATGACGGGACGATGCTTCTCGCCGTCGGCTCCGACATACTCAAGCTCGAATCTCTCGGGCAGCTGCATATCCAGCTGAATGGTGCCGCACTGCCAGGTTCTTCCCAGGCTGTCCTCAAGATGGAAGTCAAGCTTCGGGCCGTAGAACGCACCGTCGCCCTCGTTGACGACATAGCTCTTGCCCATTTCGGTGATGGCTTCCTTGAGGGTGTTCTGCGCAAACTCCCAGTCCTTCTCGTCGCCCATGTGATCGTCAGGCATGGTGCTCAGCTCGATCTCGTAGGGCAGGCCGAAGAGCGAATACACCTCGTCAAAGAGCTTGACGACGTTCTTTATCTCGTCCTTCATCTGATCCCAGGTCATGAAGATGTGCGCATCGTCCTGAGTAAAGCATCTTACACGGAACAGGCCGTGCAGAGCGCCGGACAGCTCATGGCGGTGGACAAGGCCGAGCTCACCCACGCGCAGGGGCAGATCACGGTAGGAATGCGGCTCGGATTTATATACGAGCATGCCGCCGGGGCAGTTCATGGGCTTTATCGCATAGTCCTCGCCGTCGATAACGGTGGTGTACATATTCTCTTTATAGTGGAACCAGTGGCCGGAGGTCTCCCAAAGCTGGCGATTGAGGATCATCGGGGTCGATACCTCAACATAGCCGTACTTCTTGTGGACCTCGCGCCAGTAGTCGATAAGCGTGTTTTTAAGAACCATGCCCTTGGGCAGGAAGAACGGGAAGCCGGGGCCTTCCTCGGTGAGCATGAACAGGCCAAGCTCCTTGCCGAGCTTGCGGTGGTCGCGCTTTTTGGCTTCCTCAATACGGGCAAGATATGCGTCAAGCTCGTCCTTTTTCATGAAGCAGGTGCCGTAAACGCGCTGGAGCATCTTGCGGTTGGAGTCGCCGCGCCAGTAAGCGCCGGTGCAGGAGGTGAGCTTTATTGCGTTGCCCTTGACTCTGCCGGTCGAATCGAGGTGCGGGCCTGCGCACAGGTCGGTAAAGTCGCCCTGCTTGTAGAAGGAAATGACCGCGTCCTCGGGCAGGTCGTTTATAAGCTCGACCTTGTACGGCTCTTCACGCTCTTCCATGAATTTTATTGCTTCCTTGCGCGGAAGCTCGAATCTTTCAAGCTTTATCTTTTCCTTGCAGATCTTACGCATCTCGGCCTCGATCTTTTCGAGGATCTCGGGAGTTATGGCAAAGGGAGCGTCAAAGTCATAGTAAAAGCCGTTTTCGATAGCAGGGCCGATGGCCAGCTTGACCTCGGGATACAGGCGCTTTACCGCCTGGGCGAGGATATGGCTTGTTGTATGGCGATAGGTGTTTTTGAATTCGGGATTTTCAAAAGTGTACTTATTTTCTTCCATGATTTATACTCCTTTATCAAAATCAAAACGCCCCTGACGCATTGCGTCAAGGGCGTAATATTTTTTACGCGGTCCCACCTTGATAGAACTCATCATGCGCTTAACGGGCGCGGCGCGGAAGCACATTTCCTTGCTTCGGCTCGGGAGCGGTCTCCGACGTTTTGTCCGAAAAGGCTTGCAGCCAACGTCCTTTCTCTCTGGGCAGACAGCTCGTCATCGTTCTCCGTCATCGCTGATTGTTTGATTTTATCACCGTCTTTGAGCGCTGTCAACCTGCAAGCTCAAAGAATTTCGCCTCTTTTCCGCATTGCGCGGCGCTGGAAGGTCTTGACGATCTCAACGATGACCATGCCGAGCATGCCTATGCCCATTGCAATGACGTATTCGGCAAACGATACCGGCGTGAAGCCGAATGCCTCGGCCAGGAACGGCACCTCGCAGACAAGCGTGGTCGCGGCAATGCTGCCGACGGCAGCCCATACGAGAGCCTTGTTCTTAGTGCCCATGGTGAAGATGCAGCCGCGCAGCGAGCGCATATTGAAGCTGTGGCATACCTCGGCCATTGACATCGTTAAAAATGCCATCGTTGTGCCGTCGGCGCTGTCGGTTATCGTCCATACGCCGGTTTCGATATAATGGCCGACGAAATACGCCGCCAGAACGAGCACCGAGATGAGCACGCCCTGATACGCGATATCAAAGCCCATTCCGCCTGCGAATATTCCGTCCTTCGCCGGACGCGGACGGCGGCGCATTATATCGCCCTCGGCCTTTTCCATGCCGAGTGCCAGCGCCGGGAAGCAGTCGGTGACGAGATTTATCCACAGAAGATGCACCGGCTTTAATATCGTAAAGCCCAGTATGGTAGCGACAAAAATGCTTATGACCTCGCTCATGTTCGAGCCGAGCAGGAATTGGATCGCCTTGCGGATGTTATCGTATATCCTGCGGCCTTCCTCGACGGCGCCGACGATGGTGGCAAAGTTATCGTCGGCAAGCACCATATCGGCAACGTTTTTGGTAACGTCGGTGCCGGTTATGCCCATACCGACGCCGATATCGGCGCTTTTTATGGACGGTGCGTCATTTACGCCGTCGCCGGTCATTGCAGTGACATAGCCTGCCTTGCGCCACGCGGAAACTATGCGCGTTTTGTGCTCGGGCTGTACGCGCGCATAGACGCTTATATTCTGAAATTCGCGCTCGAATTCCTCATCGCTCATCTGTGAAAGCTGCGTGCCCGTTACGGCTTTGTCGCCCTCGCGCAGGATGCCAAGCTCCTTGGCTATGGCTACGGCCGTGTCAACATGGTCGCCGGTTATCATAATTGCGCGGATGCCGGCGGCCTTGCACTCGTCGATAGCGTCCTTAACCTCCGGACGCACGGGGTCGATCATGCCCGTAAGGCCCACAAAACAGAGCTGCTGCTCAAGCGTCTCCGGCTCGCAGTCGTCAGGCTGCGCTTCCCATATGCGCAGAGCACAGGCCAAAACTCGCAGGGCCTTATCGGCCATTGCCTTATTATTATCGAGTATCTCACGGCGGTAGTCATCGGTCATGGGAACGGCTTCGCCGTTTTTGAGATAGTGCGTACATTTTCCGATGATAACGTCGGGCGCGCCCTTCGTGTACTGAACCACGCCGTTCGGGGCAAGGTGCAGGGTGCTCATCATTTTTCTGCCGGAGTCAAACGGCGCTTCGCCGCAGCGTGGAAACGATGACTTAAGCGCTGTTTTATTAAGTCCCAGCGTGTTTGCCCATGTTACCAGCGCGGCCTCCGTAGGCTCGCCGGTCACTTTCCCCTCATCGTCTATCTCGGCGTCGCAGCACAGCGCCATTGCCTTGGCAAGCTCCTGCTCGTTTTCGCCGAAGAAATCGACAACGGTCATCCTGTTCTGCGTCAGCGTGCCGGTTTTATCCGAGCAAATGACCTGCGCGCAGCCGAGAGTTTCGACCGCCGTCAGGCGGCGGATTATCGCGTTGCGCTTTGACATGTTGGTAACGCCGATGGACAAGACCACCGTAACGACCGCGGCAAGCCCCTCGGGTATGGCGGCTACCGCGAGCGATACCGCTATCATGAAGGAGTTGAGCACGACCTCAAAGCTCATTCCGCCGGCGCGCAGAAGCTGCACGGCAAATATGACGACGCATATGCCGAGAACGAGCCATGTGAGTATTTTGCTCAGCTGCGTGAGCTTTATCTGCAAGGGCGTCTGCCCGTCGGAAGCCTGCGCAAGAGCGTCGGCTATCTTGCCCATCTCGGTGTCCATGCCGGTCGCGCAGACTATCATTGCGCCGCGGCCGTAAACAACGGTAGAGCCCATGTAGGCCATATTGCGGCGGTCGCCGAGCGGAACGTCGCCCTCGCCGTCTGCGAGATTTATGATGTCGATAAACTTGCTGACCGGCACCGACTCGCCCGTGAGCGCCGCCTCCTCTATCTTGAGGCTTGCGTTTTCAATTATTCTGCCGTCGGCCGGAACGGCGTCGCCCGCTTCAAGCAGCACAACGTCGCCGACCACAAGCTCCTCGCTGTGGATCGTGACTATCTTCCCGTCGCGCAGCACCTTTGACGTTGCCGCCGACATTTCCTGCAAAGCTTCAATGGCCTTTTCCGCCTTGTTTTCCTGATAAACGCCCAAAACGGCGTTAACGACGACGACAAACAGGATGATTATAACATCCGTAAAGCTCTCTCCCTGCGTCACTGCGAGCACTCCGCTTATAGCGGCCGCAGCCAGAAGAATGATTATCATCGGGTCTGCCAGCTGCTTCAAAAGCTGCTTGAGTATCGAGTCTTTTTTTGCCGCGGCGAGCTTATTTTTGCCGTTTTCGGCAAGGCGCCGCTCCGCCTCGGCCTGGCTCAGGCCGTTTTCTCCGCTGTCAAGCTGCCGCATCACGAGATCTTTTTCTTCGCAATAATACTTCACTTATGAATCCTCCCTGAGTATGCTAACATTAACATTTACCTCGAGCACACGTCTTTCATCAGTAGCCTCGACCGTTACCAGCATGCCGCTGCACTCGAAGCTTTCGCCGCTTGCCGGTATGCCGCCGAGTGTTTCCGTGACCCAGCCGCCGACCGTGTCGGCATTACTGTCGATGCTGCATCCAACGCTTTCACACATGTCTGAAAGCCGTGTGCTTCCGTTTATATCATAGCTGCCGTCGGGGCGTTCCCTTATGTTCTCTATCACTTCATCGCTCTCGTCCCATATCTCTCCCACCAATTCTTCAAGAATATCCTCAAGCGTGATTATTCCGATAACTCCGCCGTAATCATCAACAACCACTGCCATATGCGCATGCTCGCGCTGCATATCGAGAAGAATGCGGTTTATGTGTGTGCTCGCGTGGACAAAGCGCGGTGGCATCAGGAAATCCTTCATTTCGCACCGTTCGCCCCTGCTTTGGGCGGTAAGATACGTCTTTGCGTAGAGTATTCCTACAATGTCGTCGATATTTTCGCCGTACACGGGAAAGCGAGAATAGCCGCTTTCGGCTATTTCATTGAGCAGTGTTGTTCGAGCATCGTCGCGTTTTAGGAAAGCTACTTGCGAACGATGCACCATAACATCTTCGGCAGTGGTATCGTTGAGTGAGAATACATTTTTTATAAGCTCTTTTTCGCCGCTTTCTATAGAGCCTGCTTCCTCACCCTCATCGAGCATCATTATTATCTCTTCCTCCGACACCTCCTCGGCATTATCCTTCGGGTCTATGCCGCACAGGCGCAGCACACCGTTAGTTGAAACGGTCAGCAGCCAAATTGCAGGGCGGAGCACCGTTGTCATTCCTATCATCAGTCCGCTTACAGCGCGTGCAATGCCCTCCGGGCGTTTCATTGCGATACGTTTTGGAACAAGCTCGCCGAGCACCAGCGTAAAGTAAGACAAAACAAGGGTTATTATGATGACCGATATCGTATCAAGTGCCGAGGGTGACACTCCGGATACGCCGCAATCGTTTATAAGCCAGTTTACGAGCTTATCGGAAAAGTTATCAGCCGCAAACGCCGAGCCAAGGAAGCCTGCAAGCGTTATGCATATCTGAATAGTTGACAGGAACCCCGTAGGTTCAGTCACCATTCTAAGCATTTTAGCCGCTTTCCTGTCTCCGCCCTCGGCCATGCGCCGCACTTTCGTCTCGTTGAGCGAAATAACGGCTATCTCGGTTGCGGCAAACAGTGCGTTGACCGCTATCAGTACAAGCTGAAGCAATAGTTGAGGCAATATTGAGTCCGATTCCATGTTTAAGTTCTCAAGTCCTTTCTATAAATAAATATTAAAAAAGACCTTTACGGCAATTATTCTTGCCGTAAAAGTCTTGCAAATACTGTATCGTACTCGACACACCGAACCTGACGGTTGAGATGACGACGTGCCGAACGCCGCTTGGCGCACGCTACTCCCTTTTATTGAGTTATAGAATATCACAGCAATGCCGCCGCGTCAATATTACACACGAAATTTTACATTTTCTTAATCTAACTTGACAGACGGCAGATTCCACTTATAGATCGTCGCAAACAGGCGCAGCGCAAAAATCACGAGCATTCCGCAGCCGACTGACAAAAGCTGATTTATGTCGAGCACATGCATCACATAGTAAAGTCCGCCGCCGATAAGCGACGCGACCGCGTACACGCGCTTTCGGAGCACCTTGGGCATGGTGTTCGTCATAACGTCGCGCAGCATGCCGCCGCCGACGCCGGTGCACATGCCTACAAACAAAACGAGGATAACATTATCGCTCACCGGCATTGCGGCGTTCATGCCGGATACGGTGAAAACAGCAAGGCCTATCGCGTCAAAGACATTGTTCACTGCGTCAAGCTTGTCCAAATGCAGCTTGTATTTTTCGCTGCGCAGATAAGCGTCTATAAACACCGCAAGCGCCGCGACGACGGATATGAGCAGATACCAGTAGCTAACAAACATCACCGGCGGTATTCTTCCTATGAGCACGTCACGGATAACGCCGCCGCCGAGCGCCGTTGTCACCGCGAGGAACAAAACTCCGAATATATCGGCCTTTTTTTCGATCGCGACCATTGCTCCCGACACTGCAAACGCCGCCGCACCGATGAGTTCGAGAACAAACATTACATCTTCCATCACACGTTGAATCTGAACAGCGTAACATCGCCGTCGTTCATCACATAATCCTTGCCCTCGGAGCGGACAAGGCCTTTTTCCTTGGCTGCCGCCATGCTTCCGCAGGCTTTGAGATCGTCAAATGCTACTATCTCGGCGCGGATAAATCCGCGTTCGAAATCGGTGTGTATCTTGCCGGCGGCCTGGGGCGCCTTCGTTCCGCGGCGTATCGTCCATGCTCTGCACTCATCGCTGCCGCAGGTGAGGAAGGAGATAAGGCCAAGCAGCGAGTACGAGGTCTTTATCATGCGATCAAGTCCCGACTGGCTCATGCCCAGCTCTTCAAGGAACATTTCGCGCTCATCCGGCTCAAGGGCCGCGATCTCAGCTTCGAGCTTCGCGCAGATAGGCAGGACCTCCGCGCCCTCTTTGGCTGCTATATCGCAAAGCTGCTTGTAATAAGCGTTGTTTTCATAATCGGCGATGCCGTCCTCATCCATGTTCGCGGCATAGATGACCGGCTTTATCGTAAGAAGGTCGCTCGTTGCGATAAGCTCCATATCGTCCGGATCGCACTCATAGCTGCGCACGCTCTTGCCCTCGTTCAGGTGCTCAAGAAGCCCCTGGAACACCTCGGCCTCGTGCAGATATTTCTTGTCGCCCTTAGCGTTCTTGTTTGCCTTTTCTATCCTGCGCTCGACCATTTCCATGTCGGCCATGATGAGCTCAAGGTCAATGATGTCAACGTCACGGGCAGGATCCGTTCCGCCCTCGACGTGGATGACATTTTCATCATCGAAGCATCTGACAACGTGAACGATAGCGTCTGTGTTGCGGATGTTCGACAGGAACTTGTTGCCCAGGCCCTCGCCCTTGGACGCACCCTTGACAAGGCCGGCTATATCCACAAATTCTATGACCGCCGGAGTGTATTTCTTCGGCTGGTATATCGACGCGAGGAAGTCAAGGCGTTCGTCCGGCACGGTGACCATGCCGACGTTCGGCTCGATCGTGCAGAACGGATAGTTCGCGCTCTCCGCCCCGGCGTTCGTAATTGCATTAAACAGTGTGGATTTGCCGACATTCGGCAGCCCGACTATTCCTAATTTCATAGTTTTCTCTATCTCCTTATTTTTCAAGGGTTTTCGGCACTTGAACGGCGCTTACTGTACCATTACTGTACCATTTTGGTTTTGCTGCACTTTTTCAAATTGTAATACGGCTTTTGACATGGAATCATTCGTCACATGAACATACCGATCCATTGTTGTTTTTATACTTGCGTGACCAAGCAGCTTTTGAAGAACCTTGGGCTGCACGCCGCATTCAATCGCTCTCGTGGCATAGATATGGCGCAAAGCGTACATACAGAATCGCCGGATTCCTGCCTCATCGCACAGTTTGTAAAGATGGGTATCATAGGAACTGTTCTTTGCCGGTTCCCCGGTACGCCAGTTGATAAAGACAAGATCGCGCATGACCAGCCGAGCCGTGCGTAATATAAACCGTCCTTTCTTTGGCAGATACCCTTACCGCATTCTTTGCCTCGTAAACTTTTACCCATTCGGAAGCTCCTTTCTCACTATG
>ERZ827440.902-NODE-902-length-37033-cov-8.052572_pt1 | contig 37033 bp, 34 predicted proteins | sample MGYA00519774_ERZ827440 | MGnify/ENA primary metagenome ERZ827440 (study PRJEB31778, sample SAMEA3449302) | human gut metagenome | biome: human gut; feature: human-associated habitat; material: faeces | place: United Kingdom | collected 2010/2012 ... | reverse complement strand
AAAAAATAAAAGAACTTGGAAAAGGAATGCATGGAGTTTTAGCAAATATAATTTCAGTGCCAAGTGAATATGAAACAGCGATAGAAATGTGTTTAGGAGCAAGTTTACAAAATATAGTTACAGACACAGAAGAAGATGCCCAAAAATTGGTAGAACATCTAAGAAAAAATAATTTAGGAAGAGCCTCATTTTTACCAATCACTTCTGTAAAAGGTAAGAAAGTTGAAAATATAAAAGGCAAGAAAATAGGTGTTATAGGAATTGCTGCAGACTTAGTAAAATTTGATAAAAAGTATGAACAAATTATTTTAAATTTACTTGGAAGAACCGTTGTTGTGGATAATATGAAAAATGCAATAAATATAGCTAAAGAAAATAATTACTCATTCAGAATAATAACAGTAGAAGGTGATGTAATAAATCCATCAGGAGCTATCACAGGTGGTTCAGTAGCAAAGAAGACTGTAAATATTTTAGGAAGAAGCAGAGAAATAGAAACACTTGAAAAAGAGCTAAAAAAATTAAAAGAAAAAATTCAAAAGTCAGAAAAAGATAAAGAGAAATATGTAAATTCATCAGAAGACATTATTGAAGAAATACAAGCATTAGAAAAGCAATTGCAAGAGACAGATATAACATATGCAACAGAAAAGCAAAGAGTAATTTCAATTGATGAAAATATAGAACAAATTCAAAAGAGAATAGAAAAATTAAAACAAGAAAAAAATAGAACTGCAGAAAGTCAAAAGGAGACAGTAGCAAGTAAAGAGGCAAATGAAAAACAAATAGAAAATATGAATAAGCAAAATGAAGAAGACCAAAAAATAATTGATGAATTTTCAAATGCCAATAAAGACAGTCAAAAATACATTGATGATTTAAATTTTGATATTACAAATTTAAAAATATCAGTTTCTTCATTTAATGAAAGTGAAGTTTCAATTCAAGAAATAACAGAAATGATTCAAAATGAAATTGAAACACATAGCAAAAATAAAGAAAATAAAAAATTACAAATAGAAAATGCAGAAAAAGAAAATGAAACATTAAAAACTGAGATAGAAGATACAAAACAAGCGATAGAAAAGATAAAGTCAAAAGTTTCTAATAGTGGAGATGCAATAGGAAAACTAAAAAAAGAAAGAATAGAAAAAAATGAAAAGCTAACTAAGAAGGAAGACGAGCAGACAGAACAATTTAAAACAATTGAAGAACTAAAAGCTCAAATAACTAAACTTGAGGTTAAGAAAACAAAAGCTGAAGAAGATATTACAGAAATTATTAATAAAATGTGGGAAGAGTATGAATTAACACCTAATAATGCAGGAAATTATCAGAAACCTGAAAATGTAGCATTAACACAAAGAAGAGTAAATGTGTTAAGAACAGACATTAAAGAACTGGGAAGTGTAAATGTTGATTCAATAGAAGAATATAAAAATCAAAAAGAAAGATATGACTTTATGTGTGAACAGAGACTTGATTTAGATGAAACAATGGCTAAATTGAGAAATGTAATTCAAGACATGACTGAAACTATGAGAAAACAATTTAAAGAAAAATTTGAAGTTATTAATAAAAACTTTGGAGAGGTATTTAAAGAACTATTTGGTGGAGGTATGGCAGAAGTAACTTTAACTGATGAAACAAATATTCTTGAGTGCGGAATAGATATAACAGTTCAACCACCAGGAAAGAAACTTCAAAATATGACTTTACTTTCAGGAGGAGAAAAAGCTTTTACAGCAATTGCACTATTGTTTGCAATTTTAAAAATTAATCCAGCACCTTTCTGTGTACTTGATGAAATCGAGGCCGCACTTGATGATGTTAATGTTTACAGATATGCTGAATATTTAAAGAAATTTGCTAAAGATACACAATTTTTAGTTATTACTCATAGAAAAGGTACTATGGAAGCGGCTGATACAGTTTACGGTGTTACAATGGAGGAAAAAGGTATTTCTAAATTGCTTTCTATGAAGTTGAAATAGGAAAGAAACCAACACTAAATATAGTGCTGGTTTTATTTTATATAGCTTTAAACACTCCAACAAAAATCAAAATAATACTAGAAAAAATAGCAAGAGCTCTTTCAGAAATATTAATATATTTAGCAATATTATTAGCAACAAGATTGCCGCAATTAAGAAAAACAAGTTGAAAAGAAGCAACGAAGAAAGGCAAAATAATATCATTAAAACCAATAATGCCAGAGCCAATACCTACACAAGCAGAATCAATAGAAAGGGCCAAACCAAGAAAAAGAGCTTCTTTAGTATCAATATTGTTAGAATGGTCAATATCGTAATCAGTTAAAGGAGCATTTATAGTTTTATAAATATTATAAATGCCCAATATAACTAAAAAAGAAGAACCAAGGATGGTTGAAGCAGTAGGAGAGAACAAAGCAGAAATATAATGTCCTAAAAATATAGAGCCACAAGTAATGCAAAATGATATAGAAAACAGGATAATATTACTCATACTATTAATTTTAGTTTTCTTTATGCCATAGCTAATACCAATACTTAAAGAATCAATACTAACAGACAAGGCCAACAAAATACAATTAAATATCATATTAAAAACCTCCAATTTAAGCTAGTAATCTAAAGAAGCCTATAAAAATTAAAATTATTCCTGATAGATTAGAGAGAAGCTTAGAAGAAATAGTAAATTTTTGAACAATATTATTAGCAACAAGATTTCCACAATTAACGAAAAAAGTGTGGAAAACAGCCATTAAAAATGGTAAGATAACTCCTCCAATACCAATCATTCCAGAACCTAAGCTAACACAAGAAGCATCAACAGCAACAGCTAAACCTAAAATAAAAGCTTCTTTGGCATCAATATAATTAGAACCATCTGTATCAAAATTTGTAGAACAATTTTTAGTTTGAGACTTAAAAATATTATAAACTCCAAGCAAAATTAAAAGCGAAGCACCTAATAAAGCAGAAGCAATAGGAGAAAATAAAACAGAAATATAATGACCTATAAATACAGAAATTCCAGATAAACAAAATAACACAACAAAAATTATTAAATTGCCTACACTAGACATTTTAGTCTTTTTAATTCCATATGTAATTCCAAGACCTAAAGCATCAATACTTGCAGACAATGCTAATAAAATACATTTAACAATCATAATCATATCCTCCTGTATTAAGATATGACAAATAATTACAAAAAGACACAAAAAATAGTCCACACAGCGTGGACTATAAAAATCAAATTTCATTTTATATTTCTTAAAGCTTCAACTCTATCTTCAATACTTGGATGTGTAGACCATAAGCTAGAAGAAGATTTTTTACCTCTAAAAGGATTAACTATATACATATTTTCAGTTGCATTATTAGCAACTTTTAATTCATTAGGATCTCCTGAAATTTTCAAAAGTGCTGAAATTAAGCCATCTGGATTTCTTGTGAACTCTATTGCTGTTGCATCTGCTAAAAATTCTCTTTTTCTAGAAAGCGCAAGCTGCATTAGCTGACCAAAGATTGGAGCTAATATTAGAAAGATTAATCCAATAAACATTAAGATTGGATTTCCATTATCATCATCGTCACGTCTTCTAGAACCACCATAAAAAGAAATTCTTGTAAACCAATCAGAAAGAATTACAACAAAGCCAACCATTACAGAAACAACTGCTGAAAGTCTTATATCATAATTTTTAATGTGAGCCATTTCATGTGCTATAACACCTTCTAATTCGTAATATGATAATTTATCTAACAAACCAGTAGTGACACATATAACTGCATTTTCTGGATTCCTACCTGTGGCAAACGCATTTGGCTGAGAATCTTCTACAATATATAATTTAGGTGTATATTGTAATCCAGAAGAAACTACTAAAGCATCTAGAATATTTACAAGTTTTTGATTTTCTTCTTTAGTAGCTGGCCTAGCTTTATTTAAACTAAGTACAATTTTATCACTATAATAATATGAACCCCAAGTTGAGACAATTGCAAAAATCATTGCGATAATTATAGAAGTTTTACCTAAATCTAAAGCCATACATATATAATAAATAATTAATGCAATAAAAACTAAAAATAGTAAAACAATAATCCAAGATTTCATTTTATTTCTTTTAATATCTTCAAACATAAATTTCACTCCTTGTTACATATTTAAGAAAAAAGTTTGGCTCACATTATAAAACAGAACCAAACTATATGTTATTTATTAAAGTCTACTTTAACATTTTTTCTAGCTTCTGCGCTTTCTGCTGCAAATAATGATTTTGGCTTAAAGTTAAACATATTAGCAACAATATTTGAAGGGAAAAGCTCTAATTTTGTGTTGTATCTTGTAACACTATCATTGTAAAATTGTCTTGAAAAAGCAATTTTGTTTTCTGTGTTACGAAGTTCTTCAGATAATTCAGAGAAGTTTGTGTTTGATTTTAAATCTGGGTAATTTTCAGAAACTGCCATAATTGTTTTTAAAGCTCCTGAAAGCTCATTGTTAAGGTTTGCTTTTTCTTCAACTGATGAAGAATTTGCCCATGAAGTTCTTAATGCTGTTATTTTTTCAAATGTTTCTGATTCATGATTCATATAACCTTTTACAGTTTCGACAAAATTAGGGATTAAATCAAATCTTCTTTGTAATGTTACATCAATTTGGCTCCAAGCATTATCAACTTTTTGTCTAGAAGAAACTAAACCGTTATAAATACCTATAATCCAAATTATTAGTAATACAATAATTGCTATTGCTATCCACATAGAAATACCTCCTTTGCATCTATTTGTATATATCTTAACATATAATGATTTTTTTTACAACAAATCTTTTAAAATTCTTATTGCAATTTAAGATTCGAAATAGTAAAATAGAAGTGCATAGTGCACAGAAAAAAAGCGATCTCAGATGTGCAAAATTGCACGGAAAAAAAGCGGAATAATCGGTGCAAAGAAAGAGAGGTAAGAAATGAGACAATTGCCAAAAGGAATTAGTAATTATGAAGACATTGTTGCAGAAAATAGAGTATATGTAGATAAAACAATGTATATAGAGAAAATGGAAGACTTAGCAGATAAAACAATAATGTTTTTAAGACCAAGAAAATTTGGAAAAACCTTATTTACAAGTACATTAGAATGTTACTATGATAAAAATAAAGCAGATAAATTTGAAGAATTATTTGGAAAAACATATATAGGAAAAAATCCAACACCAAATAAAAATAGATATTGTGTATTAAGATTTAATTTCTCAGGAATAAGTACTAATACGGTAGAAGAAACAATTAAAGGTTTTAGAGAAAAAGTAGATATAGGGATAAATAGATTTGTAACAAATTATAAATTGGACTTTTACAATAATCCAGAGATGAGCACAGAGGGAATATTGGGAAGTACATTTGAAGCATTTAGAGAACAAAGAAGAAATGAAAAAATATATGTAATAATAGATGAATATGACCATTTTGCAAATGAATTATTGGGATTCAAAACAGATGAGTTTAAGGAATTGGTTGCTAAAAATGGAAAAGTAAGAAAATGGTATGAAATATTAAAAGAGGGGACAGAATCAGTAGTAGATAGAATATTTATAACAGGAGTAGCACCAATAACGTTAGATAGTACAACAAGTGGTTTCAATATAGCCAGAGATATAACTAAAAACATTAGGTTTAATGATATGCTAGGTTTTAGTAAAGAAGATGTAAAATATTTAATGACAGAAATTGACATACCAGAAGAAAAACAAGAAGAATTAATACCAATAATAAAAGAAAACTATGATGGATATATATTTTCTAATATGATAAAAAGTGAATATGAAAATTACAAAATATATAATTCAAATATGACATTATATTTTTTGGATGCATATCAAGAGCAGGGACAAGTGCCAGAAGAATTAGTGGATATAAATATATTAAGTGATTATGGAAAAATAGAAGCTTTTATGAATTTATGCCAAAATATGAATAAAATAGAGTTATTGGAAAAAATAGTAGCAGAAGAACCAGTAGAAAGTGAATTAACGGAGAAATTTAATGCAGAAATAAGTTTTGGAGAAAAAGAACTAGTATCATTGCTATTTTATTTAGGGTATTTAACAATAGAACAAAATGAACTTGGAATGTCAAAGTTTGTAACACCAAATGAAGTGGTTAGGACAATTTATAGCCAATATTTTCTTGAATATATTAAAAGAAAAGCAGGAATTCAAGGAAAAATGAAAAATGGAGAAATGATAAAAGAAATTCTATATGAAGGAAAAATAGATAAAGCAATAGAAACACTAGGAATATTTCTAACGAATTTATCTAACAGAGATTATCAGCGCTTTGATGAAAAATATATAAAAGTAATATTTTATGCAATATGCAGAATGTTAGGAGCAGTATATGTAAAATCAGAGCTAGAAATTGGTGGAGAATATGCAGATATATTAATAATACCACGAGAAAAATTAAATGAAAGATATGGAGTATTGTTAGAATTTAAATATATAAAACAAGAAGATTATAACAAAAATCCAGAATTATTAGAGCAAAAGAAACAAGAGGCAAAAGCACAATTAGAAAGATATACAAAAACAGAGGAATTGAGTGCAATTCCAAATCTAAGAAGTTATGCAATAGTAGTAATAAAAGATAAAATTCAAGTTGAAGAATTATAAAAAAGAACTAGACAAAAATAATTAGATATGATTAAATATATGAAGAACAAACGAAAGTGAGGAAGAAAAATGAGTAAAAACACGAAAATAGTAGGAGGAGTACTACTAGTAGCGATAATATTAGTAGCAGTAGCATATGCTGCAATAACTAATGTGGAATTAAATATAAATGGTGTAGGAAGTGCACAAGCAAAACAAGAAAACTTTAAAGTAGAATTTATAGGAACACCAAGTACAAGCGGAAAAGGAACAACAACAGCAACAATAAGTGAAAGTGATAAAACAAAAGGAACAGTAAATGTAACAGGATTAACAGCCAAAGGAGATGAAGCAATAGCGACATATACAGTAAAAAATCTAAGTTCAGATATATCAGCAGACTTAACAGCAGAAGCAACAAGTTCAAATCAAACTTATTTTGAGGTAATCTGTTCACTAGAAAAAACAACATTAAAAGCACAAGAAGAAACTACATTAAAAGTAACAGTAAGATTACTAAAAACACCAATAGATGAAACAAAAGAAGACTTAAACTCAGATATAGATGTAACATTAACAGCAGAGCCAAAACAACCAGGAGAAGAAACAAATGGAGGCTCAACATCAGTATCAAGTAATGAAACAAGACCATACTTACCAACAGGATTTACACAAGTAAAAGGAACAACATTAAAGAATGGATTAACAATCCAAGACAGTACAGGAAATCAATATGTATGGGTAGAAGTACCAAAAGCAGAAAGAGTCTATAAAACAGCAGGGTTAGAAATAAAGGATTTTACAGATGAAGAATATACAGCAATAGAAACTGATTTACACACATATACAGATGTATATAGAAACGGAACAAATTATAAAGATGAATATTATTCAGGCGTGGGATTAACAAGTGAAGAATATTATTCATTAAAGAAAATGATGCTAAAAAGTGTATATCAAAACGGAGGATTTTATATAGGAAAATATGAAACAGGAATAGAGGATGCACCAAAAACTTCTGGTTCAGCAAATGTTGCACCAACAGAAACACCAGTAATAAAACAAAATGCATATCCATACAATTTTGTAACATGTAAACAAGCACAAACATTAGCAAGCAATATGGAATCAGGAAATCATACAAGTAGTTTAATGTTTGGAGTACAATGGGACTTAGTATTAAAATATTTAGAAACCAAAGGAACAAGTCAAGCGGACTTAAAAACAAATAGTAAAAGTTTGGGAAATTACTATGATACTTTATATAATATAACAAATATAGAGTCTAAATATTATTTTAGTTCTAGTTCTAGTTCTAAATGGACATCTGGGGCATATGGAACAAAAACATCAAATTCATTCATATTGTTATCAACAGGAGCAAGTGATGATTTTTGTAAACAAGGAATATATGATTTGGCAGGAAATGTCGAAGAATGGACACTTGAATATACTTCTACTTCAAGTGATCCTTGTGTTCAAAGAGGCGGCAGTTTTAGCATGGCTGGAGTTGGAGCACCGGTTTTTGATCGTGACTTCGGACAAACAACTACCAATTCAAGGGATAGAGGTTTTAGGGTTTCACTTTTCTAAGTTGTATAACTTGAAGTAATATAAAAATTATAATTTTATATTGATACACTTGCCATGAAAAAGTAAGAGATAAATAAAAAATATCAGAAAATATTTCCTGATATTTTTTTCAGTTCAAAAGAAATAATTTACTAGAAAGATTAGTTTTATATCAAAAGAATTTTAGGCTCAAACCATAGTAAAAAATGCAAATAGAATAAAAAATAATATAAAAAATAATATAAAAAATAAAAAAATTTTACGAATTTTTTTAGTACAAGCAACATATAATATATAAGACCAAGAATTACCAAGGCTTACGGAAAATGGTAACACAAAAATCGAAAATTTGACAAAATAATATAAAACGTGTATAATAAGAATGTCGTCAAAAGGAGGAAAAATGATTTTTATGGATAAAAAAGATGAAGCATCTATCTCTATCATGAAGATTATTGGAATAAGTCTTATATTTATATTGATATTTGGAGTAACTGTAATGGCTACGGAAATAGACATTAGAAGTGTACAAATAACAATGGCAAATGGATACACAATGACAGTAGTAACAACCAAAACAAGTGTAGAGGAAATATTAGAAGACAATAATATTGTAGTAGAAGATGATGAAAGAGTTACACCAAGCTTAGATGATGAAATAACAGACAGTAATAAAATAGTAATTACAAGCAAATCAGAACAAGAAGTACAAATTGCAAAATTATCAGAAAGTGGAGTAGAAACATCATTAGATGAAATATTAAAAAGCTATTCGCCAATAATCGAAAAAATAGTAGTAGAGCAAGAGACAATACCATATGAAACAATTACCAAAGATGCAGCACAAGGTTCAGAAGACACAAAAAATAAAGTAATACAACAGGGAGAAGACGGAATAAAAGAAATAACTTATAAAGTAAAATATCAAAATGAAGAAGAGATAGAAAAAATAAAATTATCAGAAACAGTAGTAAAAGAACCAGTAAACAAAATAGTTCAAATACAAAAAAACATAACATCAAGAGCTGGAAGTACAATAGCAAAAACAAATGTAAATACAAACACAACAAATGCAAGTACAACAACAGGAACAACAAAAATCTTCAAAGTAACAGCATATTGTTCATGTGCAAAATGTTGTGGAAAAGTAACAGGAAGAACAGCATCAGGTACACATGCAACGGCAGGTCAAACAGTAGCAGCATCAGGACAATTTGCATTTGGAACAAAACTAATAATAAATGGTCAAGAATATACTGTAGAAGATAGAGGTGGAGCAATCCAAGGAAATAGAATAGATATATATATGAATTCACATGCAGAAGCATTGGCATGGGGAGTAAAATATTTACCTGTTCAAGTAATTGAATAAAATAATTAATAAGGAAGACAGAAAAAAGTTCTTCCTTATTTTATTGAAAAAAAAAAACAAACATGTTATAATAAAATAGCCAAGAAATATGAGAAAAAACAGGAGGAAACATGAATCAAAAAAATATAAGAAATTTTAGTATAATTGCACATATAGACCACGGAAAATCAACACTAGCAGACAGGTTGATAGAAAAAACAGGGGTACTTTCACAAAGAGAGATGGAAGAACAAGTATTAGACAATATGGATATAGAACGTGAAAGAGGAATAACAATAAAATCACAAGCAGTTAGAATGAAATACAAAGCAAAAGATGGACAAGAATATACATTCAATTTAATAGATACGCCAGGACATGTAGACTTTAATTATGAAGTATCAAGAAGTTTAGCTGCATGTGATGGTGCAATACTTGTAGTAGATGCAAGCCAAGGAGTAGAAGCACAAACATTGGCAAATGTATATTTAGCAATAGAAAATGATTTAGAGATATTACCTGTAATAAACAAAATAGACTTGCCAAATGCAAGACCAGAAGAAGTAAAGCACGAAATAGAAGACATAATAGGAATTCCTGCAATGGATGCACCATGTATATCTGCAAAATCAGGACTAAATGTAGAAGAAGTATTAGAAAGAATAGTAACAGACTTACCAGCACCAAAAGGTGACGAAAATGCTAAAACAAAATGTTTAATATTTGATTCATACTATGATAATTACAAAGGTGCGGTAGCATATGTAAGAGTTGTAGATGGAAAAGTAAAAGTAGGTGACGAAATAAAACTAATGGCAACAGGAAAAACATTCACAGTTGCAGAAGTTGGATATTTTGCACCAGGACAATATATGCCAGTTCAAGAAATACAAGCAGGAGAAGTTGGATATATTGCAGCAAGCATAAAAAGTTTAACTGACATACATGTAGGAGATACAATAACAATCAAAGAAAATCCTGCGGAAGAGCCACTTCCAGGATACAAAAAAGTAACACCAATGGTATATTGTGGATTATATCCAATAGATGGAAGCGAATATGAAAATTTAAAAATAGCATTAGAAAAACTACAATTAAATGATGCTGCATTAGAATATGAACCAGAAACTTCAGCAGCATTAGGCTTTGGATTTAGATGTGGATTTTTAGGTTTATTACATTTAGAAATAATAGAAGAACGACTTGACAGAGAATTTGATTTAGGATTGATAACAACAGCTCCATCAGTAATCTACAAAGTTCACAAAACTTCTGGAGAAATATTAGACATATATAATCCGGTAGATTTACCACCACAAGCAGAAATAGCGTACATGGAAGAACCAATAGTTACTGCAAATATAATGACACCTAAAGAATATGTAGGAAACATAATGGATATATGCCAAAACAGAAGAGGAACATTTATTGACATGAAATATCTTGATGACACTAGAGTTACACTAATATATGACATACCACTTAATGAAATAATATATGACTTTTTTGATACATTAAAATCTAGAACAAAAGGATATGCATCATTTGATTATGAATTCAAAGAATATAGAGAATCAAAACTAGTAAAATTAGATATTCACGTAAATGGTGAACCGGTTGATGCATTATCATTTATAGTTTTTAAAGACAATGCATATACAAGAGGCAAAAAAATGGTAGAAAAATTAAAAGAAGTAATACCAAGACAATTATTTGCAATACCACTACAAGCAGTGGTTGGAGGAACAATAATTGCAAGAGAAACTATATCAGCAATGAGAAAAGATGTATTAGCAAAATGTTATGGTGGAGATATTACAAGAAAGAAAAAATTACTTGAAAAACAAAAAAGAGGAAAAAAGAGAATGAGACAAATAGGAAATGTAGAAATGCCACAAGAAGCATTTTTATCAGTACTAAAATTAGATGAGGAATAAAAGAAAGGAGAAATTATGAGGGCTAATAGAGTAGAAAGAAGAGAACATGAAAGAAGAAAAGGACAAGATAGAAGAAATTCAGTAGATAGAAGAAAAAATAAAAAAGAAACACCTGAAAGAAGAGGTGAAGAAAGAAGAAAAGAAATAAGAAGAGAAGAAGACAGAGAAGAAAAAAGATTTGATGATCAAATAGAAGGAAGAAACTCAGTATTAGAATTATTAGAAAGTGGAAAAGATATCAATAAAATATATGTAACAAGAGGAGAAAAACATGGTTCTATAAATAAAATTCTTGGAATAGCAAAAGAAAGAAGAATAATAGTTGTAGAAAAAGATAAAAGACAAATGGATGAAATGGCACAAGAAGACAATTATCAAGGTGTAATAGCAATCGTACCACCATTTGAATATGTAGAAATTCAAGATATTTTACAAAATGCAGCAGAAAAAAATGAAGATCCATTTGTATTAATACTAGATGGAATAGAAGATCCACATAATTTAGGGTCAATAATAAGAACCGCAGAAACAGCAGGAGTACATGGAATAATAATTCCAAAAAGAAGAGCTGTATCAGTAAACAGCACTGTAAATAAAGCTTCAGCTGGAGCAGTAGAACACATGAAAATAGCAAGAGTAACAAACATAACAGATGCAATAGATGAACTAAAAAGAGTTGGACTATGGATATGTGGAACAGATATAAATGCAGAAAAATACTACTATAACCAAGATTTAACAGGACCACTAGGAATTGTTATAGGAAATGAAGGAAAAGGAATAAGCGAAAAAGTAAAGAAGAATTGCGATTTTAATGTTAAAATTCCAATGAAGGGGAAAATAACATCATTAAACGCATCAGTTTCAACAGGAATAATAGTATATGAATCAGTAAAACAAAGAATTGCTCAAAGCGCAAAGATGAGCAAGTAAGGAGTAGTAAATGAAAAGTAAAAAAATATTAATAATTACATTAATTATAATTTTAGTATTAGCTGTAGCTGGTACAGTATTCGCATATTTGTTTATAGCAACAGATACATTTAAAGGCGATAAAGAATTATTTGCAAAATATATATCACAAAATTCAGAAACTCTTGAAAAATTTACAGATTTACAAACTAAAAAAGTATACGAAGGATTAAAAGATGAGGAGAAATATGAATCAGATACTGAAATTAAAGCCACATATTCAGAAGGTGGGGAAGTATCAAATCCAATAAATAATTTATCTGCAAAAATAAATATACAAAAAGATAATACAGAAGATTATTTCTATGCAGATGGACAAATTTTATATGGAAATGAAAAATATTTAGAAGCGGAAGCAATAAAAGACCAAGAAGCATATGGTGTTAGATTTACAGACATTGTAAAACAATTTGTTACAGTAAAAAATGATAGTAAATTAGGTGAAGTTGCTAAAGACCTTGGAACAGATAGTGTAACATTAGAAAAAATCATGGATGTAATTGATGGAAAAGAAAATGCAACAGAAGAGATTATATCTAAAGAAGATGTACAAAAAATAAAAGATAAGTATATGAATATAATTACTAACGCAGTATCTAATGGTACATTTTCAAGTAATAAAGATGCAAAAATAACATACAATAATAATACTGTTTCAGCAAAAGCATATACAGTTTCTTTAACAAGTGAACAAGTTGAAGGAATGATAGTAGAGATTTTAAATAATTTAAAAGAAGAAGATAAGATAGGTGAGAAATATCAAGATAAAATTAATGATATTATCAGCAATATAACAGATGAAAAAGAAATACCAGCAGTAAAAATAACTGTGTATGAGCAAAACAAAAAAACGATTAGAACAGCAATAGAAATTACAAGTTTAGCTAAAATAACAGTTGAAAATACGGACGAAAATAATGAGCTAAAAACTAAAATACAAATTTCAGGCATAAGTACTGAAACAACAGAAGAATATAATATTGAAATAACAAAGAAAACTGATGAAAATCAAGAAAATGTAGAAGCGGTATTAAGTGTAACAAATGGTGATGATACATATCAAGCTGGAATTTCAAATACTTTAAAGAATTCTGATTCTGAAATACAGATTAAAACTATATTTGAATATAAAAAAGATATTCTAACTGCTGCGTTAAACCTAAACAATAATATAATATTAGGAGATAGTTTTGAAAAGAAACAGACATTAGCAAATAATAATTATGTCCTAAATGATGCCCCAGCAGAATCAAGACAAAAAGTAATAACACAATTAAAACAAGTGGTTCCAGAAAAGATGACAACTAGAATGGGGTTATTGATGGAAGCAATAGGGTTAAAACAAAATAATGTGACGGAAACTGAAAAACCAGAAAGTGAAATGACACAAGTTGATATAAATAAATTTAATGCGAAATTTGAGTTCTTCACAGGAGATGAGGTTACACCTGAAAACGTAAAAACATTGATTGGAATTGCAAAAGAAAATTTAGGAAGCTATGAAATTAATATAGTAGAAGATTCACAGAACTCAGGAAATACTACAACTACTGACCCAGAAAAAATTAAATATAGTATAAAGTTAAAAATAGAAAAAGGAAAAACTAATGAAGATGGGACAAACCAAATTTTGGCGAAAATAAGTGATAAGAAAAAATACAAAGTTTCAATATTCTATAAAGAACAAAACAACATGATTGATTATATAACAATAGATGAAGCGGCTAAATAAAAATAGGAAAGGAGGAACATATGAATCAAATACTTGTAACTGAAAAAATATATGTAACACCAGAATTAAAAAGAAAAAAGAAGATGTACAAAATGCTTTTTGTGATTTCAATACTTCTTATAATAGCTTTATTTGCTGCTTATATTTATGCAGAATATGATAGAAATAAACAAGCTGGAATTTCTGGAGATATATTGTCGTTTTTAAATAAGAAAAATGATACAACAACAATTGGTGCAAGTGAAAATGCTTTAGTAGTTAAAATTACTCAAGAAGTTGCGCAAGAAGCAGAGGAAGAAAACGAAAACATAAATCAAAGTTCTCAGCTAAAAATGGCAACTGCAACATCCAAATATGTTGCTCCTAATGGTAAAGAATATGACACAATAGGTATTGTAAAAATTCCTAAAATAAATATAAGTTATCCGATTTTAGCACAAACGACAAATGTAGAATTGATGAAAGTAGCGCCTTATAAATTCTGGGGTGCAAATCCAAATGAGGTAGGAAATTTTTGTGTTATAGGACACAATTATAGAAGAAAAGGTGTATTCTTTAGTGATGTTCCTTCACTTAATGTTGGAGATATAGTAGAAATACAAGATTTAAGTCAAAGAACAGTAGAATATGAAGTATATGATTTACATACTGTAAGCCCAAATGACAGGTCTGATACAACGCAATATACTAATGGCAAAAGAGAAGTTACATTAATAACTTGTACAGATGATGCTAAACAAAGAGTTATTGTAAAATGTACTGAAAAAAAATAACCAAAAACATTCTTCTTTCATAATATGTAGAAAGGTATTATGAAAGGGGATTTTTTTATGGCAAAAATATTGATATATAATCAAAATACTAATAGAATGGAAACATTTTTTAGAGGCGAGAATGAAGCAATGCCATATAACACATATGGAACATTAAAAGTGAAAGAATTTAGAGGTTCAAGTAAAAGTAATATACTTTGGACAGATTTACGTACTATGCAAGCTTGGAATAGCCAAAGATATTTATATGGTGGTCCAATACCAGTTGGTTTTGCATTCAAAAGGTCATATGAAGGTGGACATGGAAGCCAGAGTCAACATTATGCAGGAACTGCATTTGATGTAGGTCAAGGGTGGACGAATGCACAAAGAAGTGTTTTAAGAAGAAGTGCACAGAATTCTGGTATATGGTCCTATGTAGAACCAGTATCTTTGTCACCAACTTGGGTACATTTTGATAAAAGATTTGGAACTCCAGCTTGTAGTTCTGGAGGATATCCACTAATCAGACAAGGGAGTAGAGGAAATTATGTGTGCATAGCACAAGATGATTTAAATACACTAGGATATAGAACAGGCGGACTTGATGGAGTATATGGAGCTCAAACAGTAGATGCAGTAAAAAGATACCAAGCATCAAGAGGATTAGCATCAGATGGAATTGTTGGATGTAATACATGGAGATCTTTACAAGAAAATGTTGTAGGAGCTGGAAAAACAAGCACAACAATCAACTAAATAATAAAAAAAGAAAAAAATTTTTAAATTTTTGAAAAAATTTAAAAAAAGGTATTGACAATAGTAAAAAAACATAGTATACTTAGTCTTGTCGAAAGACATGGTCGCTTAGCTCAGCTGGGAGAGCATCTGCCTTACAAGCAGAGGGTCATAGGTTCGAGCCCTATAGCGACCACCATGTTTTACGGCCTGGTAGTTCAGTTGGTTAGAACGCTAGCCTGTCACGCTAGAGGTCGACGGTTCGAGCCCGTTCCAGGTCGCCATTTTTTTGTTAATTTGTAAACGTATACAAAATGCCTCGATAGCTCAGTTGGTAGAGCAAGGGACTGAAAATCCCTGTGTCACTGGTTCGATTCCCGTTCGAGGCACCAAATTTTACCTATAAGCTATATAAGCTTATGTTTTTTTGCATAATAAATAATAAATAAGGTTAAAGAAAAAATAAAGTCAAAAAATTAAAAAAATAGCAAGAATTTCCTTGCTATTTTTTTTATTCTAGTGTATGATATAGGGGTAGAAAATATATGAACCAAGTGAAAGGAAAGGAAATGCGGTATGAAGAGAATAGTTGCAATTGTTGTATTACTAATGATGATAGTAATATTTGGATGTAACCAAGTATATGCAGCAGAAAATATAATTGACCAACAAAACGAAAGTCAATTAATAAAAATTAAAGAAAATTCGGCAAAAACATTAGAAGAATATAAACAAAAATATGGTTCAGATGCATATGGATTAACAGCATATGTTTTGAACATAATAAGAATATACAGTATACCATTATGTTTTCTTGGAATTGCAGTAAGTGCAATATATCAATATGTGATAGGAATAAGAAAACTAGACACGCAGGAAAAAGGTTTAGTAATGATGATATCATTCGTAACTATATTAGTAATATGCCAGATTTTACCTCTTGCATTTGCAATAGTAGTAAAATTTGGAAGGGGGTAACAAATGAAAGTTTTATTTGCAGTAAGTAATGAAAGTACATCACAAGCAATAATTAAAAAATATCAAACAGAATATAAACAAATAATATCATATAAAAATGTTTATTACTTTAATGCAATATTAAAAGAATTACAAAGAGATAAAACATATGATAGAATAGTAATAAGCGAAGACTTGGAACAGTATGTAAATACTGATTATGAACAAATGGATAAGTTTTTATTTGATAGATTAGACAGTATTAGTGATGAAGCATCAAATTCAAAAGGAGAAAACATTCCAATAATATTAATATGTACAGAAAGAAGAAATAAATCTGAACAAATATTAGTAAAACTATTTGGAATAGGGATATATGATGCTTTATTAGGAAATGATAGAAGTGCAAGTGAAGTATGTAAATTAATAAAAAGACCACGTTCAAAAAAGGATGCAAAAATTTATTATAAGATAGATACAGAAGATGTAACATATGAAAAAGATGATGAAAATGATGTAAGTGAATTAGAAATTCAAAACATATTAGCACATTATAAAAGAATAGGAAATGACGAGGCAAAATATGTAGAGAGTTTTGATAGCATTGCAAGTCAATATAATGATGCACAATTAAAAGTAATAAGTAAATGCTTACCATCAAATGTACGAGCAGTTCTTGAAGTGAAATCACCAAAATATCAACAAATAAATTCATATACGAATAAAATTTCTAATCAAGTAAGGGTTGAGAAAAGAGAAGAAAAACTTGGAACAAGTGAAATACTATTAAAAAATAGTAGAATTAAGAAACCAAGTGAACCTGTTGTTATACCATCTGCAATAGGGGAAAATAAGAGAAAAATTCTTGTGAGACAACACCATAATGTTGAACCAATCGAAGTAATGGCTACAAACAAAGTAATGAAACAAGATAACATACAAGGAGAATCAGAAAATTATATAGGAGAAAATGAAAATATATCAATACCAGAGGAAGTTCCACAACCAGTAAAACGTGGGAGAGGAAGACCAAGAAAAAATGCTGTAGTAGAACCAAATGTTGACCAACCTAAAAGAAAAAGAGGAAGACCAAGGAAAAATGCAGAAGAAAATGATATAATTCAAGAAATGCAAAAACCAGAACAAGAAGAGGAAGCAATATTACCAGGATTTGAAAATGAGGAAGAAGAAACAATATTGCCAGGATTTGAAGATACTACTGAAGAAACAGTAGAAATGCCGGCTTTTGAAGAAGATGAAGAAGAAACAGTATTGCCTGGATTTAAAAATAGTGAGGAAGAAAATGAGGAAGAGGAAGAAGAAGCAACACTTCCAGGATTCGAGGACAATACAAAGATGGAAGAGCAATATACAAATGTATTGAACAATTTAAGAAATTCAAATGAGCAAGAAAATAATAGTAATATGCCAATAGAACTTAATGAAAAAGAAGAAGAGCAATATCCTGAACTAGATATAAATAGCATCATTAAGCCAAATCAAAAATTAGTTGCATTTTTGGGAACTAGTAAAAATGGTACATCATTTTTAGTTAATAATGTAGCAGAAATATTAGTTGCAAATGGAATAAATACAGCAATATTAGATTTGACACATAATAGGAATGCATATTATATTTATACAAAAAATGAAGATGATTTAAGAGAACAGTCAAATTATATAATGAACAACTTAAAAGCTGGTAGAGCAAATGGTATTCAAGAAAGCAAAAATTTAACTGTATATACATCACCATTTGAAGATGATGAAAATTTAAAAGCAGTAGAACCAATATTAGAAACTTTATTACAAATGCATACAGTTGTTTTAATGGATTGTGATTTTACTACACCTATGAGATATTTCAAATATGCACAAGAAATATATTTGGTACAATCAATGGATATATTAACAATCCAACCACTTACAGCATTTTTAAGACAATTAAGTGATAAAGGAATGTTTGAAGAATCAAAAGCAAGAGTTGTATTAAATAAATTTATTAGAACGAAAGAAATAAGAGAAGAAATACTTATAGGAGGAATTTCAATATATAATGATGCTGCTATGACAGTTAGAAAAGAACTATTTGATAGAAGAAATGTAAAACATATAACAATACCATTTGATTTGAAATCATATTTAAGATATTTAGATGGATTAGTAACATGTGATATATCATTAAAAGGCTATACAAAGGACTTTTTACAAAGTTTAAAAAATTTAGCTGGTATGGTATATGGAATAGGAAATACTAAAAAAGAAAAATATACACCACCATCAATCAGAAATAATAGTATCAACAATAATGGATTTTCAACCAAAATGAATAACACGTTAGACCAAATGAAAAGAAATTATTAGTAACGGAGGGGGATAAAAGTTGATTTTTATAGTTGGAATATTAGTTGCAATTATAATTGTATTACTAATTTATAATATAACGATACACACAAAAATACAACAATTTAATAATTTAAGTAGACAAGCTAATAATTTAAAAGTACTACAGGACTTTTTAAGTACAATAGGAGAATGTTCCTCTGTTGATGAAAAAATCCAAAAAATAAATAATATATTGATTGAGAAATATGAAATAAAATATTCAACAATTGTAGTATTTAATGGAGCTGAATACGAAGTGAAAGCATCAAATGTTGATCCAAAACATTGGAAAACATTAAGTAAACTTCAAGATGTTCCAATATTTAAAGATAGTATAGCAACAGCAACACCTAAATATGTTACTGTAAATAATGATAATGAAAGATTACCATATCAAGAAATGGAATTTGGAAGAGCAAAATCAGCTATATTTTTCCCAATATATATTGAAAATGTATACATAGGATATTGGATAATAGAAAGTGGAGTTCCACATGATTTTGATAATATAGATACTACAATATTTGAAGTAGTAAAAGAAAATATAGTATCTGTATTAAGAACAGTTGTGCATCAAAAAACACTAGAATCAATCGTAAGAAAAGATTTATTTACTGGATTATATTCAGAAGAATATTTATATGGGGAAGGAAAAAAAGTTATAGACAAATATACAACATCAACTGTTTGTATGTATAGAATAACAAATATAGAAGAAATAAATGATAAATATTCAAGAAAATTGGGAAATCAAGTAATAATAGAAACTAGTGATTTTATAAGAAAGAGTATATCAAATGATTATATATATATTAGATATATGGGACCAAAATTTGTAATAGTATTTTCAGGTGTAGACATTGATTCTGTAACAACATTTATTACAGACATGAAAAATGGGACAGAAGAATTAGAAATATCATTACCAGTAGATAATGAAGTAGAAGAAGTTGAAATGGAAGCCGTAGATAGAAAAAATAAGAAAAAAAATAAAAAAGAGCAAGAACCACAAGTAGTAAAAGCTAAACTTAATTTTGTATTAACAACATATTATAAAGGCACAGGAATGGAAGAAGTATTGAAAAAATTAGAGCAATATGTAGATAATTGTGACAAAAGTGAAAATGACATTACATTTATTTAGTTAATCAGAAGGAGGTAAAGTAATTATGGATTTTGATAAAACAATGAGTTTCAATTTTGAAAAAGAAAAAAATGCAAGAACACAAGAAATATTAAAAGAAGTATATGAGGCACTTGTTGAAAAAGGATATAATCCAATAAATCAAATAGTTGGATATATCTTATCAGGTGACCCAACATATATAACAAGCTACAAAAATGCGAGAAACAAAATAAGACAGATAGAAAGAGATGAACTATTAGATAAAATGGTAAGAAATTATATAGGACTAGAGGAATAGGAGTAAATATGCGAATATTAGGAATAGATTATGGTGATGCAAGAACTGGAATAGCTATAACAGATGCATTAAATATAACAGCACAAGGATTAGAGACTATTCATAATAATGGTTCAGATAAAATGTTATTAAAAAGATTAGATGAAATACTTGAACAGTATGAAGTTGATACAATTGTAATAGGAAAACCAATAAACATGAATGGTACGTCATCAGAAAGAACTGAAATAACAGAGAAATTTATACATAAATTAAAATGTAAATACAATAAATTAAAAATAGAAACAATAGACGAAAGACTTACGACAGTTGCAGCACATAAAACTATGAATTTCTTAGACGTTGGAAAGAATAAAAAAAGAAAAATAGTAGATACTATATCTGCAGTATATATTTTAGAAACTTATTTAAATAAAATAAAAAAATAGTTGTCAAAATAAAAAAATTAGTGTATTATATTTAGGATAAATTAAATTTGAAAGGAGTAAATAATGGAAAACGAAGAATTAGATGATAATATAGTCGTTTTAAACGATGAAGAGGGAAATGAGGTACAATTCGAATTCTTAGATTTAGTTGAATTAGATGATGAAGAATATGTTGTATTATTACCAGTAACAGAAGAAGGAGAAGAAGAAGAGGGAGAAGTAGTAATATTAAAATTAGAAGACACAGACGAAGATTCAGAAGAAGAATCATATGTTGGTGTTGAAGATGAAGAAATATTAAACAAGGTATTTGAAATATTTAAAGAAAAATATAAAGACGAATTTAATTTTGTAGATGAAGACTAAAATGTTTTTTGGGGGTGGAATAATTTTCTACATCCCCCATTTTTGTTGAAAAAATCTTAAGAAACGGAGGAAAAGAGATGAATAATTTTTCAACATGGATGATTGCAATATTTATGGTTATGTTCTGGTTATTTAGAGCAGTAGTTGGATTATGCACACAATATTCCATAGATATGTTAGGGATAGTATCATATAATTTTACATATGAGGTAATTATTGCTTTTTTAACAATACCTTGTATAGTATTAGTAGTAAAAAGAAAAATGATAGGATCATTGCTTTATTTGGTAATGTATTCTGCTTATTTTGGAGAACATCTAATTGCAAATATACTTCCAATATTACAAGGACAAGCAGTATTAACAAGTGATTTGAGTATGAATTTAATATCAGATGTTGTTGCAATTGTTTTAGCATTATTTTCGGTAATTGATATGTTAGCCGATAAAGGAAGAAAAGTAAATCCATCAGATGGAAAAACAGATTGGTACTTTAAAAATGAAAAATATGATGAAGAATTAAAAGCTAAAGACAAAAGAGAAGATAAAAATGAATATAAATTCTATTAAAATTTAATATGAGGCAAATTTTGAAATGGGAATATTGATTAAAAATATTCCCATTTTTGTAGCTTATTTAAATTGACATAAATATGGAAATATGATAAAATTAGGCTGATTTAAAATTTTAAAGGAAGTAATTAAAATGAACGAAAACAAAACAAATATAAACTGGTTTCCTGGGCATATGGCAAAAACAAGAAGACAAATAACAGAAGACTTAAAATTAGTAGATGTTATTGTAGAAATACTAGATGCAAGAATACCAATATCAAGCCAAAATCCAGAAATACAAGAAATAATTAAAAATAAGAAAAAAATAATAATATTAAACAAAAGTGATTTATCAGATGAAAAAGATAACAAAAAATGGATAAATTATTTTACTAAAAAAGGTAGTAGAGTAGTATTAGCAAATTCTAACACAGGAAAAGGTGTAGATGAAGTAATAAGACAGATTCAAAAAGCGATGCAGAACGAAATAGATGAATATAAAGAGAAGGGAAGAATAGGAAGAAAAATTAGAGTGATGGTTGTTGGCATTCCTAATGTGGGAAAATCATCATTTATAAATAGAATTGCGAAAAAAAATAGTGCTGGAGTTGCAAATAGGCCAGGAGTAACTAAACAAAAGCAATGGATTAGAATTAATGAAAATATAGAACTTATGGATACACCAGGTGTATTATGGCCTAAATTTGAAAGTGAAGAAGTTGCTCTTAATTTAGCTTTTACAGGAACAATAAAAGATGATATATTAGAAATAACGGAAATAGCATATCAATTAACTAAATTTTTATTAAAAGAATACAAAAGTAATTTATTAGAGAGATATTCATTAGATGAAAATGAGGTTAATGAAATATTACAACAAGAACAGGCTGAAAATCAAAACATATATGAAGTGATGCAACTTATAGGAAGAAAAAGAGGAGCTATAATTTCTGGCGGAAATGTTGATGATGAAAAAACTTCAAGAATTATTTTAGATGATTTTAGAACAGGAAAGCTTGGAAAAATAAGTTTAGAAAAAATAAATTTATAATTATAGCCAAAAAGAAAACATCGAATACTTGAATATTCGGTGGAGGTATAAGGCAGTAAGAGTTCTCGCTTAATTTTGCCGATGCCTTTTTAGTTTGCTGATGAGATCGGCTCTCCAGGTAGAATTGGCATAAGTGCCACCCAGGAAGACGCAGTTGGTGTAGAATAATGGCATATTTAACATTTATTATTACTTAGCATCAGTAAACAGCTTTTAATTCAATTGCTTTCAATGCTTTTTAATTAAAAGTTAGTATTATAAATAGTTATGAATAATTACTAAAAATTGAATAAAATGTTAGGAATGTGTTAGGAAAAAGTTAGGAAGAATTTTAGCTTACTTTTGACTTAACGTAGAATTTACTCTACTTTAAAATAAAAACACCTTAAAACTAATTTTGAAGCTTAATTAAATAGGATTAAATAACAAATTAGATTGCTTGTAGCATTTTAGCTATGAGTAGTCTTTTTTTGTTCTCCAAAGGAGAAATGCAACACCTCTTAAAAAGTGTTTGGTGTGATGAGCCGATGCTATAAAGTTCATTCGTATTTGTATAAGCAGTCTAATTATACAAAGTGCGTGAGTGAGATTTTAGAACACAGACTCACAATAATAAAAGAGTATTCGGTGGCAATTTATATTTGTAAAAAGTTTGGACAAGTATGAACAAAGATACTTTAATAGTATCAGCAATTATAGTAGCAAAGCTACTTACTAGACTACCTATGAAACGAGGCGAACGACCGACGATTTCAGTTTGTATAGGTGTAATAATTCTATTTTTTATAAATGGGATATTACACCTAATTTACTTCAGCTCACTCTCTCTGGTTTCTAGTTGGGTAGCTTTGAACTTACAAAAAATTTATATGCAAATATAAAATTTTTGTAGGTATGCGTGGAAGTATGAAACCGAGCTAGGTTTCATAAGAGCTAAGAAAAAATTTGTAAAAATGTTTTTCTTGGCTCTTTTTCAATAAATTGCGAAAAGCAAATTTATTGAAACATAAAAAATACACTTGGTGAATTTTTTATGAAAAACCTAAAAATGCAGATAAGCAATTTTAGGTTTTAGGGGTGTGGGGTTGCCTAACCCTGCCACACAGACAAACTTTGTTTGTCTAGTGTGTTAGACATTGAAACAATATCTCAAGCAAAGAAGGAGGTGCAAGGAGATATGAGTTATGCTATTGTAAGAAATGAAAAATAAACACGAGCAGAAGTAATGGAAAAGGAACTCATAATGATAGAAAAGCAAAAAATCATACTAATAAAGATATTGATACTACAAAAACACACTTAAATTATTACATTAAGGAAAACGAACTAACATACACCAAAGAATTTGATAAATATTTAAAAGAAAATAATGTGCAAGGTCATCTTAGAAGTAATAGTATAATAATGTGTCAAATGATATTTACATCAGACCAAGTACTCTTTGATAAAAGTCAAAAAATGAAATATCCCTTACCATTAACTATAATGATAAGGGATATTTATACTACAACATAAGACAATCAGTTCTTAGTTTTCACTTTTGACTTTATATCTTCTCTTATGCTTTTAGAAGCTACTTTGATTTCCTTTCCGCACTCTGGGCAAGTACAATGGAATGTTCTTGGACCATAGTCAACGTAGATCCCATCCATTTTTCCAGTAGGGTGTGATTTTGCATACATGTCTTTTGCTCCCTCAAGAGTAATCATTGCATTGCAGTTTTTACAGGTAACATCAAGCTTCCATTCAGGAATGATTCCGTGTTGTTTAATTTTCATAAAGTATTCCTCCTAAATTTTAATTTATTTTAATTATAGCATAAAAAATTTCAAAAATCAAATTATGTAAAATCGTCTCAGTTACAAATTTATATTTTTTTCAAATATTCTTCTAACTCTGATAATTTTCTCTTTTTAGATGAGTTTGAAATATACACATCATTAGAATAATTGAAAACTAAAAAGTATTGCTTTTAATAATCACTTTATGTGGCTCAACATATGTAAGAATTCTTTCCTTTTGGATGGCAATTTTGCAACAAAAAATACCATCCTTTTTCAGAATGATATCTGTATCTATCTGTTCTATTAGTTCGAACAGATACGTCATTGGTGCGGATGAAGGGACTCGAACCCCCACGCCGTTGGCACTGGTTCCTAAGACCAGCGCGTCTACCAGTTCCGCCACATCCGCATATTCAAATTACGTTATTTATATTACCACAACTAGGTGATAATTGTCAATAGTTTATCTGTAATTAAAATATAAAATTAGTCCGCCTATCATTAATATCAAAAAACCCAGCATTTTTAATCCACTTGAAGCTTCATTTTGGTCTCCAAATCCAAAGAAGTTTTTTGTTATTATTCTAGCATCATATATTAGTATCACTCCTGCTAGCATCATTAAAACTGCTAGTAAGCTAATTATTATTTTAAGCATTTTATCAACATCCTTTTTTCTCTATCTTGTATCAATATACTATCTTTTTCTACAAAAGTCAATATAACTTAATTATCAAATTAGATGGGCGTGTTGGTGCGGATAAGGGGAACTCGACCTCCAATACCATTGGCACTGGTTCCTAAGACCAGCGCATCTACCACCTTCGCCACATCCGTATTTAAATTAAACTATACTCTTTTTTATATTTCAATTCTATCTCTAAATTTGTCTTGTATTAAAGCTCTTAATGGTTTGTTTTCTTCTTTTTCTAATTTAGGATCTTTTTCTAATATTTTCATTGCTACTGTTTGTACCATTTTTAGCATATCTATATCTTCAAATAAATTTGCAATTTTAAATTCTGGTAATCCATGTTGCATTGTTCCAAAGAAATCTCCTGAACCTCTTAGTTCTAAGTCTTTTTCTGATATTATAAATCCGTCATTTGTTTCACACATTACCTTCATTCTTTTCTTTACGTTTTCACTTTTGCCTTCGTATTTTAAAATGCAATATGATTTATATTCTCCTCTTCCTACTCTTCCACGTAATTGGTGTAATTGTGCTAATCCAAATCTTTCTGCATTTTCAACTACCATTATATTACTGTTTGGCACGTCTACCCCAACTTCTATTACTGTTGTAGATATTAGTATGTCGATTTTTCCGTCTTTAAATTTTTCCATTATTTCGTCTTTTTCTCTTGGTTTCATTTTTCCGTGTAAAAATTCAACATTATATTGTGGAAATATTTCTTTACTGTATGTTTCATATAATTTTTCTACTGACTTTAAGTCCATTTCTTCATTTTCTTCTACTAATGGACACACTATGTATGCTTGTCTTCCTTCTTTTAATTGTTTTTCTATAAATGCGTTTACTCTGTCTGTCATATTTTTATTTACAGCAAATGTTTCTATTTTTTTCCTATTAGGTGGCAATTCGTCTATTATTGAAATATCTAAGTCTCCATATAATATTAAGGCTAATGTTCTTGGTATTGGAGTTGCTGTCATTACTAATACATCTGGATTTTCTCCTTTTTCTGCAATTTTAGTTCTTTGTTTTACTCCAAACCTGTGTTGTTCGTCTGTTACAACTAAACCAAGGTTTTTGAATTTTACATTGTCTTCTATTATTGCATGTGTTCCTATTAATATATCTATATCACCATTTTCTAGTCTTTCTAATATTCCTTCTTTTTGCTTTTTAGTTATTCCAGATATTAATAATTCACATCTAATTCCTAGTTTTTCTAGCATATTTTTAAAGTTTTCTAAATGCTGTGTTGCAAGTATTGCAGTTGGTGCCATTATTGCCGCTTGGTATCCTGATTTTACTGCTTTATATGCAGCACACATAGCTACAACTGTTTTTCCTGAACCTACGTCTCCTTGTAAAAGTCTATTCATATTTTTGCTAGATTCCATATCTCTGTCTATTTCTTCTAATACTCTTAGCTGTGCTTTTGTTAATTTGAATGGTAATGAGTTTATTACATCTGACATCTTAGCTTCATTGCTAAATTCTATTCCTTTTTTGTCTGTCATATAATTATTTTTTAATTCTAATAAAGCTAATTGAACTGATAATAATTCTTCAAATACTAACCTATTTCTTGCAATGTTAAAATCTTTGAATTCATTTGGAAAATGTATTTGTTTTGTTGCATCATTTATGTTTTCTAATTTATATTCTTTTAGTAAGTAGTCTGGCAATGTTTCTGGTAGTTTTCCATATACTTCAGCAATTCCCGCTTCCATTATTTTTCTTATATTGTTTTGAGATAAGCTAAAAGTTAATGGATATATTGGAATAATTCTTCCTGTGTTTTTGTTTTGTTCTTCTACATCAAATGTTGGAGAATTAAATGTTATTTTACCACTTCTTTTGCTTACTTTTCCAAATATTTTATATTTTTCGCCAATGTTAAATTTATCTTTTAAATATGGTTGGTTAAACCACGTTATTGTAGCAGAATCTGTTTCATCTCTTACAATTAGTCTTTGCATTGTTTTTCCTCTTAATCGTACATTTGATACCCTGCTACAAGCAATAACTTCAACTAAAGCTTCTTCTCCTTCTTCACATTCATATAAAAATTTAGGTTTGCTTCTATCTTCATATGTTCTAGGATAATATGTTATTAAATCTTTTAATGTAAATATTCCTAATTTATTTAAAAGTAAAACTTTTTTTGGCCCTACTCCTTTTATGTATTTTACATCTTTTTGTAAATCTATCATAACTTTCTCCAATAATTTATACTTTCGTTTTTTCTTTTTATATTTAAGCTCACTTATTTTACGTTTAGAGTTTTTAGCATTCTATTTTATTTTTTGTAGCTTAAAATCCACTCCATCTGCACTTACTAATTTAAAATTAATTCCAAAGTGTTCTCCTTCAACCGCTTCTTGTATTGAATTTGAATGCAAATGTCCATAATAACATCTGTGTATATTATATTTTAATAAAATTCTTAACATATCATTTAGCTCGTTTTTCTCTACATTTTCTTTGTTTATAGGTGGATAATGTGTAAATGCTATAATTTCTTTATCTTTTCCATATTGTTCAATTCCTTTTTGTATAGAAAGTTCTAACCTCATTGCTTCTCTTTCAAATAATCTTTTGTCTTCACTATCCTCACTTTGGCTCCATCCACGTGTTCCTACTATTATGCAATTTTCAAATTCATATGCATTGTTATATATAAAATCTATATTTTCAAAACCATTTTCTTTTATAAATTCTCTCATTTTAGTAACAGTAGTCCACCAATAGTCATGGTTTCCTTTTAACAATAATTTTTTTCCTGGTAAATTGTTTATATATCTAAAATCTTCGTCAGAATCTTTTAAATACATTGCCCATGAGAAATCTCCTGGCAATACAACTAAATCTTCATTTTTTACTTTGCTTTTCCAGTCTTTTGCAATTTTATTTTCATGGTTATTCCAATTATCACCAAATATGTTCATTGGTTTGTTTTCTTTAAAAGATAAATGTAAATCTCCTATTGTGTATATTGCCACTCTTATTTCTCCTTTCATTGTTTTTGTAATAATTATTTTCATCCATAATTTTTGCTTATTCGGTTTTAATATTCATATTTTTATTATGATTTTATATTTTGTTACAATTTCAAATTTGGTATTGCATTTAAATCTAATGTATCCCTTTTTCCATCTATAAAATTATAGTAGCCTGCAGATGCTATCATTGCAGCATTATCTGTACATAGTTTTAAATCTGGCATATATACTTTTATTCCATCTTTTTCTAATTCTTTAAAGGCATTTCTTATATATGAATTTGCTGAAACTCCTCCTGCTAATGCAATTGTTTTTAATCCTGTTTTCTTTATTGCTTTTTCTACATTATGTAATAATGTTTCTGTTACATTTTTTTCAAAGCTAGCACATAAATCAGCTTTATTTATATCTGGTTGTTTATGATGTAAATTTATCACTGCTGTTTTTATTCCACTAAAACTAAAGTCTAATGTTTCTGTATCAAAATGTGTTTTTGGTAATTCTATATTAGGTTGTCCTTGTTGTGCTAATTTATCTACTTTAGGTCCTCCTGGATATCCTAGTCCAACTACTCTTGCTACTTTATCAAATGCTTCTCCTATGGCATCATCTCTAGTTTTTCCAAGCACTTCAAATTCTGTATAATTTTTTACTGATATTATTTGTGTATTCCCACCTGACATCATTACACATAAAAATGGTGGCTCTAATTCTTTATATGTTATGTAATTAGCTGCTATATGTCCTGTTATGTGGTTTACTCCTACTAATGGAATATTATTTGCAAATGCTAATGATTTTGCATATGAAAGACCAACTAATAAAGCTCCAACTAACCCTGGTCCATAAGTTGGTGTTATTGCATCTATTTGTGATAGCTGAATATTAGCATCTTTTAGTGCCTTTTTAGTAACTCTTGAGATAGCCTCAATATGGTTTCTTGATGCTATTTCTGGTACAACTCCTCCATATTTTTCGTGTATTGGAATTTGTGTATCTATTACATTTGATAAAATTTCTCTTCCGTTTTTTACTACTGATACTGATGTTTCATCACAACTTGATTCTACCCCTAATGTTAATATGTCTTTCATTTTATTTTTTCTCCTTATCTTCAACCTCTGTTTTTTATTGTTTAGCTAAGTTAGTTATTATAATTTACTATTAAATTTTATATACAATATATATTAGCTGAATTATATTGCAAAATCAGGTTCCATACTGCCTTTTAGTTAGACAATCTGAAACCTGACAATACTTCTTTTTAAAAAATTATTTTTCCTATACTTAAAAATCCATTTGTTATCCATGAAATTGCAGGTGAAATTATTGTTCCTGCTAATCCTGTAATCCATAATACTACAAATACTAAATAAAATATTTGCTCATTATTTATAAACCATTCTTTTGCTTTATATGGTAAAAATGGCATAATTATTTTTGAACCATCAAGTGGTGGTAATGGTATTAAATTAAAAACTCCTAATCCTACATTAATGCTTATTGTGTAAAATATCATTAACATTAATACACTACCCATTGTTGAGTGCAGAAATCCTGCTCCTGCAAATTTATATATTGCACAATAAATTAATGTAAATATAAATGCTAATATAATATTCATCAATGGTCCTGCTGCTGATACTATTGCTTCACCTTTTTCCATTGATATTTTTCTAGTATAATTACGAGAATCTACATGAACTGGTTTTCCCCATCCAAATCCTGCAAATAATAACATTAAAGTTCCTATTGGATCTAAGTGTGCTAATGGATTTAAACTTAAACGCCCTTCATCTTTAGCTGTATTATCTCCTAATTTATATGCTACTAAGCCATGTGCATATTCATGGAATGTTATTGCAAGCAATACTCCTGGAATACTTGCTAGTAGTGAAAATAATGCTCCTGGGTTAGTTATTAAGTTTGTAAGTGTTATTACAACCATAATTGCTATAACTATATATATCACTCTTTTATCTAAAGAAAAATTATACATATTTTATTTTCGCATAACCTATTGGTTTATTATACGAATCTCCTTCCTTCTTACATTTTTAACGTTTTCATTATATGTCATTTTTATAATATTGTCAATTAATGCTAATATTTTTTTGCTTATAATTTCCGGTTATAATTTGTTTTTTAGCCATTGACTTTATTGATTTTTATATATATTTATTTTATAATGCTTATATAGTAACGAGGTGTAAAAAATGTTAACTTTATTTTATATTATAATTTTTATAGAACTTTTAACTGTATTCTATAATTTATTTAAATTTCTATTATATAAGTTGTTTTCTTCATCAAATAAGCAACATAATAATGTAAAAAATTCAAATAATGATTTTCATATAAATGTTCTTATTCCATGTTATAACGAAATAAGTATAATTAGTAATACTTTAAATTATTTTGAAAAAATTACTAAAAATTTTAATAATATAGATATTTATGTTATTACAACAGACAAAGAAAAAAGTGAAAATCCTAAAAATACCCAGACTACATATGAATATTTACTATCTTTAGAAATATTTAATAATAGCAATTTTCATATATTAAATTTTCCACATTCTTCTGGGATGATGGCTGATCAACTAAATTTTGCTATTACTGAAATCCTAAAAGTTCAAAATTTTCCAAGTAATAAGATATATTTCTCAATTTATAATGCTGATAGTAATCCTGACAATGGTACTTTTGATGAATTAACGAAAAAAATTAAAAATAATAATTTTCCTAAAATAATTCAGCAATATAGTAACTATTTTTCTAACTATTCTTCTCAAAGTTTTATAATGAAAGGATTTGCAATATATCAAACTGCCTTTGAATTTAGAAATCGGTTTAATAAACAACTGTATTTCTAAGGATTTGTACTCACACGTTGTTGGTCATGGCCTAACTATTAGAGGTGATTATATTACAAGTATTAATGGCTTCAACTCTAAATTTTGGTGTGAAGATATTTATTTAACTGGCTTATTACATAATAATCATGAAAAAATTCTTTCTTTAAATTCTTTGGATAACGCTGAAAATCCTAATAATTTAAAGATACAAATTATTCAAAATGCTGTATGGTTTAAAACTGCAGCACACCATTTACTTATTTTAAAAGACATTGCTCATAACTATAAGCTCTCTTCATCTGGTGCTATATGGTTATTTCATGAATTTAGAGCTACACTTGTTTGGACTTTTATGCCAATACTCTTACTATATAGTTTTTTATACCCAATAGTAACTTGTAGATTTTCTTTACTATTACCTGCCATAACAATTTACTTAGTTTTTGTTTTTATAAATTATATTTTAAATCTATTAGTAGTAAATTTTAAGAGATTTAAAGTATATATTAAAGATTATTTTTCTACATGTTTGTCAATTTTATTTACTGGACTTGGTCCTTTGTATTCTTTATTTTTAAAGGAAAAAGTTAAAACTGAAAGATAGACTTGATATGCCAATTTGCTAATATTTTTTTATTAATATTTAAATTTCCATATCCTATTCCTAATTTTCTTTCTTTTTTTCTCTCTCCATGACAATCTGATCCTCCAGACATTAGCAATTTATTGTTTTTACAATATTGTTCTAATGTCTGAATTTGTTCTTTTGTAAAAGAACTATGGTATACTTCAATTCCATCTATTAATTTTTTTTCTATTATATTATCAAGGTATTCTATATGATTATTTAATTTATATTTATACAAATGTGCTAAAAATATTTTTCCTCCACATTTATGAATAAATTCGCTTAAAAATTCTAAAGTTGGCATTTGTTTGCTAAAATCTCTATATAGTGGAAAACTTTTATCTACTGTACATGTTCTAAAAAATACACTTTTACTTGTCCATTGTTCTTCTGTAAAAAATTTTTTATTTTCTTCAAATTTGATTATACTATAATATATTACATCTACTGGATATTCTGTGTCTGGATTGTATTTCAAATCTTTTTCTATTTTTATTCCTTGTTTCTTACAAATATCAACTAAATCATTAAATTCTTCAATTAGTCCATTTCTACTTTTCTCTGGAGTATAATATTCATCTAGCCAGTTATTAACTTTATCCAAATTAAAATCATAAGCAAGTGCTTCTATTTTTATACCATCAAATACACAGTTTAATTCTACTCCATCAATAATGTTTCCTTTAAAAATATTTTGTAATTCTTTATTTTTTTGTATTTCAAAATATGATTTTACACTATCATGATCTGTTATCGAAAGGACTTCTAAATTAATTTCTTGCGCTTTTTTTAGCAGTTCTTCTACAGTCCATGTTCCATCTGAATTTGTCGTATGGCAATGTAAATCAATCATTTTTCTCTATCCTCTTCTCTTTCTTTTAAATTTAATATTTCACATACATTTTCTAAAACTTCTTTTTTAGTTTTATTATTCGTATCTATCAATTTTATTTTATTTCTATTTTCTGAAATATTCAACTCATCAAAAAATTCTATCTGCTTATTTATCAACTCATCTTCTACCCAATTATTTTCTGATAATTTTTGTCCTCTTTCAATCTGTCTTAATATATTTCTTCTTTTTACTTCTTCAACACTTGCTTGTAATAAAATATGTGTATCTGGTAGTTGTATTTCTTTATCATTTACTATTTTTATAAATCTTTTATATAGGTTTTCTGCATTTTCATAAATACCATTCCATTGTTTTATACTTTCAAATGAATATGCCACAGATAAAATTTCTAATACTCCTCTATCCATAAATACATCTACATCTTGTTTTGCTAGTCTATTTGCTTCTATTAATCTATCTAATTCAAGTCCAAAAAAGAATTTTTGATTTTCTTTTTCTTCTTGTATGTCTTTAGGAATTGCTGGAATACTAGGATATTTCTCTTTATGTATTTTAACAAAAAGACTGGCTCCTGGCACAATAACAACATTTTTTATATTTCTTTCTATATTTTCACATAATGTTGTTTTACCTGCATTTGATGTTCCATCAATTACAATTATTTTTCCCATTATTTACACCTTATATTTCTTTTAACATTTTTTCTAATTCTTCTAAACTTCTTGCAATTTTAAAGTCCATACATCCTTCAATCATTAAATTATCATCACCTGTATAATCCAATGCTCTTGTATCTGTCTTAAATCCAATTGATTTAATTCCCCATGCATATGCCATTCCTAATTCTACACATCCACCTTCATCAGGTACTCTACCATTTAAATCAAAAATTAAAACATCTGAATTTTTTATGCATTCCACATCTCCTTCAAATATTTTCTTATTAATTTCTAGTTTATTATTTTCGTTCATCATTTCATATGATAGTCCTGATTCATCTTGTGGTAAATACACATCATATCCTTTATTTTTTAACCATTTTTTCATTTCTGAATTTCTTTTTAATTCCATATCATTAAATAGTGGTGCTGCATAATAAATTTTCATCATTAATCATTCCTTTTCTTTATTTCTAATTTATCCAAATATTTTATATTTTACTTCATTATCAAATGTATCTATATTTTCTTTTTTCTTTATAAATCCTACAACTTTATATGTTATAGGTGTAAAGACTACTTCTATTAATACTTTTAAAATATACATATCAAACATTAAAAATAGCATTGTTTTTATATCCAATGTTCCCAAAAATACTATTGGCACAAATATTATTGTATCTAATCCTTCTCCTATTAAGGTTGATACTATTGTTCTTAATGCTAAATATTTTCCATTTGTTTTTACTTTTATTTTAGATAATGCAATTGCATTTGCAAAATTTCCTACTAAAAATGATATAAAAGATGCTAATAAAACTCGTGGTGTATTTCCTAAGATGTTTTCTAAATCACTTTGAAATTCAAATGCCTCGCTTGATGGTAATGCTATTGTAATTTGAAAAACTATGATCATTAATAAATTACAAAAAAATGAAATCCATATAACAAATCTTGATTTATTATATCCATAAACTTCTGTAAACACATCATTTAAAATATATGTAATTGGAAAAAGTATATCTCCTGCTGTAAATACTAGTCCTACTATATTAATTGTTTTTATTGTTATTATATTTGACATTAATAAACATGTAATATTTAAGGCACACAATATCATAAATATTTTTGAATAATTTTCTTTCTTCATTTTTTAATTCCTTCCAAGTCAATATTGTAGTTATTTTTTTCTACTATTTCTTTATCTATTATTTTAGCATATTTTTCATTAAAACCTCTATTAATAAAAAATTGTTTATTATAATTTGCATCTAGTAAATCAAACATTACAAATGGTACTTTTAGATTAAAATATAAGGCTATTGCTAATCTATGTGCACCATCTATTATTTCACCATTTTTTGTTATTGGAATAATTGTTTTATCTATTCCATCTTTTTGTATATTTTTAATTAATTTATTAAAATTATTTATAAAATCTTCTGGTTTTTCCTTTCTCCCATCAGGCTCTGCAAAATTGTTAAAACTCTTTATATGTTCTAAATATATTTCTTTAGCTAACTTATAATTGGTTTTAGTTATATATGATTGCACATAATAATATTTAACAAATACATCATATCTATATCTACTAATCATATTTATTGCTTTGCTCTCAAAAACTCTTATTTTATTTCTTTTTTTCAATAGTGAAAGTATATATTCATTATTTAAGTATTTTTCTAATTCATTATATGAAATTGTTTTTATATATTTACTATTTTTTATAGGTATATTCTTGCTTTTTTTGTTTGTATCTCTCAAACTTTCAAATTTTATTTTTCCCATTTCTGGTATTTCTATTTCTATGCTATTTTTCATTTTTATTTATTCTCTTTTATCAATTTTCATTTTACTTTTTTCTATTAAATTTACAAATATTTTTTTATTTTTAACAATAAATACCTATTAATTATATAATAGGTATTTATTGCTTCTGTTATTATAGCTCGTCTGTTTTAAATAATAAATATCCTTCGTATAAATAACTATTGTCTATACCTTTCATATATACTTCTCTGTCATTTATTTTATCAGTCAAGCCTTGTTTTAATACTTCTTTTATTTCTAAATCTTTTATTGGACTACGTTCCATTGCAAGTAAATAATCTGTTTTATCCACTTTACTCCAATCAATGACGACATTTAATTCTTTTTTCAAAATTAAATCAAGCCAAATCCTTGTGCTTCTACCATTTCCTTCTCTAAATGGATGTGCAATATTCATTTCTACATATTTTTCTATTATTTCTTCATATGTTGATTGTGGCATTTTTTCAATATTTTTAATTGCTTCTTCAAGGTAAGTAAGAGGTGTAAATCTAAAATTTCCTTTTGCTATATTTACTTTTCTTAATTGTCCTGCAAATTCATATATTTCTTCAAATAAATATTTATGAATCATTTTTAAAGTTTCAAATGTTCCAGGTTCTAATGTATCTAAATATCCTGTTTCAAACATTTTCTTTGCACGTGCTTTACTGATTTTTTCTTCTGCTCTTGCTAATTCTGCTTGATCAGTAATATTTAATTTATTTTCTAAAATCATTTTTACCTCCTACGGTAATACATTTTTTGCTTTAATTTTTGCAAGTTAAAATATTTTTAATTCAATGGTTTCATTGTTGGGAATAATAATACATCTCTAATTGATGCTGCATCTGTTAAAAGCATTACAAATCTATCTATACCGATACCTAGTCCACCTGTTGGAGGCAAACCAATTTCTAATGCGTTGATGTAGTCTTCATCCATCATACCAGCTTCTTCATCTCCAGCTTCTTTTGCTTCAACTTGTTTCTTAAATCTTTCATATTGGTCAATTGGATCATTTAATTCAGAGAATGCATTTCCATATTCTCTACCACCAATAAAAGCTTCAAATCTTTCTGTTAAACGCGAATCTTCTTTTTTCTTTTTGGCTAATGGTGATATTTCAATTGGGTAATCATATATAAATGTAGGTTGTATTAAAGTTTTTTCTACATACTCATCAAAGAATAAACTAATTACATCTCCTCTTGTTTCTTTTGTCACATCTGGAATTTCTATTCCTCTTTCTTTAGCTAATGCTAATGCTTCTTCATCTGTGTTTATTTCATTAAAGTCTATTCCTGTTACTTCTTTTATAGAGTCTATCATTGATATTCTTTTCCACCCTGGTGCTAAATCTATGTCTTGTCCTTGATAATTTACTTTTGTTGTTCCTAATACTTTCATTGAAACTTTTGAAAATAATTCTTCAACAATATTCATCATATCATGATAATCACTATATGCTTCATATAATTCTATAGATGTAAATTCAGGGTTATGTCTTATATCCATTCCTTCATTTCTAAATATTCTTCCTATTTCATATACTTTATCATACCCACCAACTATTAGTCTTTTTAAGTTCAACTCTGTTGCAATTCTTAAATACATATCAAGATCTAAAGCATTGTGGTGTGTTATAAATGGTTTTGCTGTTGCTCCACCTGAAATAGTGTTAAGCATTGGTGTTTCTACTTCTAAATATCCCTTTTTGTCTAAAATGCTTCTTATTTCTGTAATTATTTTACTTCTCATTTCAAAAGTTTTCTTTACTTCTGGATTCATTATTAAATCTACATATCTTTGACGATAACGTAAATCTGGATCTTTTAATCCATGAAATTTTTCTGGTAATGGTCTTAATGATTTTGAA
>ERZ827440.901-NODE-901-length-37054-cov-11.106543_pt1 | contig 37054 bp, 18 predicted proteins | sample MGYA00519774_ERZ827440 | MGnify/ENA primary metagenome ERZ827440 (study PRJEB31778, sample SAMEA3449302) | human gut metagenome | biome: human gut; feature: human-associated habitat; material: faeces | place: United Kingdom | collected 2010/2012 ... | reverse complement strand
TATCTTTTCTCTCGCAAGAGAAAAGATAGGGGAGAAAAGAGTGCTTGGGGACGCGGGGTGCGTGCTGCCTCTGAATTTAGGCAAGAACCAATGTTTCGGGCGTCGTTCCACACGATAGTCACCCTACGTATGTCTTAGTACGCGCCGCCTGATACGGTGGACGTCAAGTTTGCAACCAGCTGCCTTTGAATATTTGCAGCCAATAGAAGGTGCAGTCTGAATCTGTCAGACTGCACCTTTTTGCGGGGAAGTTTTATGGATTTGCATGCACCCAAGGCTCCCCTGGGTGGGGAGCCTTGGATAAAGAAAGAGCCGCCCGTGGGGGCGGCTCTTTTGGGGTGGGTTATTTGGTGATGTTTTCTACGAAACGATGGAGGATCGCGGCGACCTGGGCGCGGGTGGCGCTGGCGCGCGGGAGGAGCTTGCCGTCCGTGCCGTTGACCAGCTTCTCTGCGACAGCCCAGGAAAGCGGAGCCTTCGCGTAGGTGGAAACTGCCGCGGCGTCGGAGAAGGCGCTCAAGCTCGCGCTTGCCGACGTACCGTACTGCTTGTACTGCGCGTAGCGGCAGAGGATGGCTGCCATCTGCTCGCGGGTCACATTCTCGCTCGGGCTGAAGGTCGTGGCGCTGGTTCCGTTGACGATGCCGTTGTCGGCGGCCCAGGTGACGGCGGCTTCATAGTAGCTGCCGATCGTGACATCCGAGAAGCCGCTGCGGCCGGTGACGGCGGGTTCACCTTCGAGCCGGTAGAGGACCGTGACGAGCATGGCGCGCGTCATGGTGGCGTAGGGGCTGAAGGTCGTGGCCGTGGTGCCGGAGAAGAGGCCGTTTTCGTAGGCGAAGACGACGTCGTCATAGAACCAGTCGGTCTCGCGCACGTCGGTGAACGGCAGCGTGCCGTCGGTGAATTCCACGGTGATGCGGTCGTAGATCTTCAAGCTGCTGCAGGTGTAGCTCTCGACCGCGCCGATGGACTTGCCGTTGACCTTGACGTCCTTGACATGGCAGCCCTTGTCGGGCGTGAAGGTGAACTTCACGGTCCGGCCGAGGTCGCTGAGGGTCAGTGTGGGCGCCGCCTTGCCGTGCTTGCCGGCCGTGACCACATCGCCGATGTGGCGGCGGGCGTATTCCGCGGGAGAGATATCCGCGGCCGTGAGCCAGGTGGAGGTCTCCGTCGCGTAGTTGTCCACGTAGTGCCAGACGATGCGGTCGCCGTTCTGCAGCACGTGCTCATCCAGGGCGTAGTTGTCGTGCGTGCCGTTGACGGTGAACATCCAGCCGGAGCCTGCGCCGTTGTCGAACTCGCTCAGCGTGTAGCCGCCGAGGATGGATGGGGCGGTGATGCTTCTGACGTAGCCGGAGGCTGCGCCGGTGCTGGTCAGCCCGGCGTCCTGCAGGGCTTCGGTGAAGACGTCATAGACGGTACTGCCCTTCTTGACGGTGTAGGTCTCCGTTTCGATCCAGGTGACGTAGCCGAGGTGCTTGCCGGTGTAGGACTCGGGGAAATCGCCGATCAGACGGAAGCTGACCTCGATGGTGTCGCCGTTCACGTAGGCGTCGATGTCTGCCTTGGCCTGTTTGAGCGCGGCGTCAGCCTGCTCGGCGTACTGGGCGCTGCTGATGGAGCTGCGGCCGGTGCGATAGGCCTCGGTGATCTTCGTCCACTGGTCGGTGGTGTAGTCGGTGCGCTTGAGCTTGTCGTAATAGGCGTCAAGCTCGGCGAGCTTGGCCTTGCGGTAGGCCTCGAGGAGCGTCTGGAAGGTCTGCTTCCGCTGCAGGAAGGTCCCGTAGTTCGTGACCTCTGCCTGTTCCTCCGCCGTCAGCCCGGCGTAGGCCGCTTCGATCTCCTGCAGGGCAAGATAGGTCTCGCGTTTGCAGTCGGTGACGGTGCCGAGGGCGGTGATCTTCGCCGCGACGTCGGCTGCGCCGCTGGCTGCCGGGAGGAGGTCGACGGCGTCGGACATATCGTAGAGGCTTTTCACGCCGCGCTTGAAGCGGTCATAAGCGACGAGGGCATAGGCCGCCTGCTCGGTCGGACGCGGGGAGACTCTGGCGTTGGACGCAGTGGAGTCGAGGGAGAAGCCGCCGGAGGCCGTCTGGTAGGACAGGAGGCTGGTCAGCGGGTTCTTGCCGCCTCTGGCGTATTTGGCGTCCGTGCAGTCGATGCCGAGGGCCGAGTAGGCCGTGACGAGCTGCGCGTCGGTGCAGGCGTTGCCGTAGCCGGTCAGGCCCTCCAGATAGGTCAGGGCCTTGTCGATCGCGTCCTGCACGCCGTTCTCGCTCTTATGCGGAGCCAGGGCCGTGAGGACCATGGCGGTGGCGTCCACATTGTCGGCCGGGTTATCGTTGTTGATCTTCCATGCGCCGGAGGGGTTCTGCATGCTGAGCAGATACTGGATCATCGCCGGGACCGCAGCGGTATCCGCGACGGTATAGGGTGCGGAGTCGATGGCGATGATGGCGAAGGCGGCGCTGGTGGTGCCGGGGACAGTCGCCTTGTAGGCGCTGCCGGTCTTCGCGGTCAGCGGGGTGACCAGATCGTAGGTTTCGCCGCCGACCGTATAGGCCTTGGCGTTCTGCCCGAGCGCGGTCAGAGCGAGGACGAGGCGGGCATTCTCGTTGGTGGTCTCAAAGCTGCCGCCGTTCGCTGCCAGGAGCTTCGCCAGTTCGTCGGCATAGCCCGCGTACCAGCGCTTGTCGGCGTCGGAGCTGAGCCCCGCGCGGGCCAGGGCCATGACGGCCCAGTCGCCGTTCGTGCTCTGATTCGCCTTCGGGGTGACGGTGCTGCGGATGTAGGCCAGGACGCTCTGCAGCTGGGTCTGGTAGCCCTGCGCGTTTTTCAGCTCGTTGAGCCTTGCTTCTGCGGCTTCGAGCACGCCGAGCTTCGTGACATGCTCCTTGGCGGCGTCGCTCAGGCCTTCATATGCGCTGCGGGCAGCGGTGATGAGGCCTTCCTTTTCCAGCGTGACGGTGCCGATGGCTTCGATCTTTGCGTCGACAGCGGCGGCCGCGTCGCGGTCGGCCTGATCCTGCGCGGCGTCGGCGACGGCCTTCTTATAGTCGGCTTCGGCCTTGGCGAGCTTTTCTTCCGCATCGGGGAGCAGCTTCTTGGCCGCATCGGTCAGGCTCTTGTAGGCGCCCGAAGCCTCGTTGATGGCATCCGCGCTGTCCTTGGTGACCGGGAAGAGCGCGTCGATCTTCTCCCCGGCGGCTTTCGCAGCCGCCTGATTGGCCGTGCTGACGACGGTGACGGTCACGCTGGCTTCCTCGCCTGCCAGCTTTTTGAGCGTATCGAGGACATCCGCGTAGCTGCTGTTGTCCTTGCAGGTCTCGTAATAGCCGCCGAAGCGTGCGCTCTTGAGGTTGGCGGTGATGGTAACGGTCTTGTCGTCGGTCGCATGCGGGGTGACGAGCAGGTTTTCATCGGCGATGACGGCGCTGTTGCTGCTGCGGAAAAGCCGCCAGGGCTGTGTGCCCATCGAGTCATAGCCAGGCAGATCCGTCGGGACGATGCCGGTGCCCAGCGTTTCGACGCTGGTGTAGACCCAGATGAGTTTTCCGTCGGCATCCAGACGGGCCTCATGGAAGGCGTGCAGGTTCTTCGTGACGGCATCGGCCGAGATGTTCTGGTCGTCGTTGATGCCGGCGAAGAAGTTCGCCTTGGCCTGCTCGAGCAGGGCCAGCTCCGCGGCGAGCTCGGAGGGCTTCAGCGGGGTGACGGTGATGATGCCGAGCTCCTTGGTCTGGGTGTAGCGGGTATCCAGATCCTTCCCGTTCTTCTTCGTGACGGTGAGGGTCAGCTTGACCTGACCGGCCGTCTCCGCGAGGCGGCAGATCTTCAGGCGGTAGCCGTTCACTGCCGCGTAGGTCGTCGCAGTGCCATCCGGCGCGGTCGCGGTCACGGTCATGGCATAGCCGTCGGAGCCGGTATGGAAGCTGACCGTCGTAAAGTCCCCGGAGCGCAGGAGCTGGATATCATTCGTCACGTTGACCGGGTCGATTGGCTCTTTGGTGACGGAGTCCGTCAGTCGGGCCAGCGTGTACTCCGCGCAGATCTTTTGGATGGTCTGCATGTAGTCGCTCGCCGCGCCGGGGACGGTGACGTCGATCGTCTTTGTGACGGTGATTGGCGCCTCGACGTCCTTATTATAGTCGTCGATGTTCTTGTTGAATGTGAAGGTCGCGGTCAGCTTGGCCGCGGTGGCCTCCTCGTTGGGATGGATCGTGCCTTCCGCGGGGGTCAGCGGGCCCTTGTCCTCCACGGTGACGACGACGCTGGAGCTGGTCCAGCTGATCGTCGACCAGCCGCAGCTTTCCAGTGTCCGCGGGAGCGTCAGGGTCTTCGTGACCGCGGTGCTGATTTCGTTCTCGCCCTTGATGGTGTCGAACGTCAAGGCAGCCGCCGCGGTGGTCATCGCTTCGGTGACCTTCGCGCGGTCCCACGGGATGGAGACCATGCAGCTGCCGGTCGTGACGCTGACTTCGTTCGCGGTGCTGAGGGTGAACGTTACGCCGTTGACCCGCGCGTCGCCGGTGCCGATGCTGCTCTGGGACGGATCCTCGTAGTAATAGGTGACCTTGCCGCTGTCGTCGATCAGCGTGCCCGCACCGAGGCTCGTCTTGCCCTTGTCCGCAAGGGTCACGGTGATCTGGTCGGCGGTCAGGGATGCGCCGCTGGCGGTGATGGCGTCCGCGAGCTTGTCACGGACGGTATCAAGGACATTTACCTCGCCGGTCTTGTAAGCCACGCGGAACCGCGTGCCGAGCTTGGCGATGATGGCCTCCAGCGCGGCCTTGTCCGCGGAGGCGGCCGTCCTGACGGTGAGGGTGAATTCCTTCATGTCGGAGACGCCGTTCTTCGTGATCGTAGCGGTCAGGATGACGGTCACGTCATTGTTCGTCGGGAGGGTGACGGTGCCGTCGTCGGCGATGATCGCCGGCTTGCTGCTCTTCCAGGTGATGATCGAGCCTTTCGCGCCGGTCGAAGCCAGCTCGAGCTTCCCGGCGGAGGTCACAGTCGTCGGGGTGACGGTCAGGGCCGCCTTATCGGCCGCGACGTCCTCGGCGTCCTGCGTGACCTGCGGGACGCGGCCGCCCTGCCATTTGAGCACGGGGAAGCCGCCGTTGACGTTCTCCGCGTCGACGTTGAAGGTCTTGTCCGTCGGGCTGAGGGTGATGGCAAAGGCGTCGAGCTTCATCTCGGACGCGAGCTTGCAGTTTGCCTCGCCCTTGTCCAGCGGGTAGCCGACCATCTCGTCGGTGTGGACGGTGCTGCCGGAGGTATAGGAATATGTGCCCTTCAGGAAGTAGCAATTTTCAACGCTGCCGATCTGGTCACCATTGCTGTTTGCAATCGTGCCCGCGATCGTGCCGCAGGCCGGGTTCGTAGAAGTACTGACGGAAACGATCTTGCCGGTGTTATAGCAGTTCTTTACGATCGCAGATGCAGTGTCGTTGGCAATGCTCACGATGCCTGCTGTACGGCTCGGGCCAGTGATCGTGCCGGTGTTATAGCAATCCGAAATCGCCGCGCTCTTCAGCACACCAGCGATACCGCCTACGCCGCCGTAACCCTTTTGTGCAACTGTCACAGCACCGGCATTGAAGCTGCGGGTAATTGGGCCAGAAGACGAACCGACGATACCGCCGACCTCTGCAACGTAGGTCGGAGAATTTTGGTCCGCGCCGGTCCAATTGCTGCTGATCGCACCATAGTTGGCGCAGTCGGTGATATGACCGGCCGCATAGAGCCGCCCGACGATGCCGCCGACGACCGACCATTTTGCGGAGATGGTCATATCGCTGACGCAGCCCTCAAACGAGCCATAGGCCTGATTGCTGATACCGCCCTTCGGGGCCGTATCCTTGTCGTCTGCAGCGTGATTGCTGCCGTAGACCGTGACGTTTTTGACCAGAGCGCCTTTGCCGGTATAGCCGAAGAGCGCGGCGGTCAGACCGTAGACGGACTTGCCATTGCCGTCGAAGGTGCCGGTGTACATATGGCTGTAGTCGCCGATGGGGGTCCAGGTGTTGCTGGTCTGGCCGTAGTTGACGTAGATGTTGGCCGTCAGCCTGGCGTGATATGCGGTATTGCCCGCGTTGACCTGATCGGCGAACCAGGCGAGCTCCGCCGCGGTGCTGATCTCGTAGACGCCGTCGGTGGGCGTGACGGGTGTTTTGTCCGTGCCGTTCCAGGTCTTGTTGGTCTCGAGCTGAACTGCGATGGTCGCATCCTTGCCGCTGACGGTGAAGGGCGCTTCGACCTTGTAGTAGCGGGCGTCGTCGACGATGTATGTGTACGTGCCGTCTGGCAGACTGTAGGTGAAGGAACCAGCCGCGTTGGGCTCGACGCTCTCATCTGCATGCTTGACCGTGACGGAGGCCGGAGTGACGCTTGCGTTCTCGTCATCGGTGAAGGTCAGCGTGACGGTGTACAGCCGCGCGCCTGCCAGCTCGATGGGGCCGACGGTCTGCGCCGCGCCCGCGACGGTGAAGTCGCCGGTCGCGCTCGTGCAGCCGAGCTTGGAGACGATGTAGTGGTATTTGCCGTTCGGCAGGCTGTAGACGTTCGCATTTTCCGCCGTGGGCTGGATCGTCTCCCCGGCCGCGTCCGTGACGGTGATCTTTGCGCCGGGCGTTGTGACGTTGAAGGTCACGGAGAAGGTCTCAACGCCGAGGTTGATGTCGACGCGCTGGCTCTCGCCATTTACGGTGACGGAGCCGGTGGCGGTGTTATAGCCCTGCTTGGAGACGGAATAGCTGTACGTGCCGTTTTCCAGCACGAAGACGCCGGGCTCCGCCGGGGTCTGGCCTTCGATGGTGACAGCCGCGCCCTTGGGCGTGACGAAGGTCACAACGGGCTTTGCGGCAGGATCCTGCCAGTTCAGGGTCAGCTTGCCGTCGCTGCCCGCGGCGAACGCGCCGCCGAGCAGGCCGATCAGGCGCTTGCTGCCAAGTTCTTCAGCAGAAATAAAAGAGGCTTCGTCATCATCTGCCGCGTAGCTGCCGATGGTCGCTGTGCAGCTGCCAGCCAAGGCATAGCTGCCGCTGACCGCGGCGGCCACAGCATTTTTGCTGCCCACAAGCGCGCCGCCGTAGATCTCGCTTGTTACCGTGCCGCTGTTCAGGCAGGCCGCAACAGCGCCGTTGGAGCTATTATACAATTGTCCAGCGATGCCGCCGACTCCCTCCGGGACACCCTTGTAACCAGCCTTTCCTGCACCCGCAACTGCACCTGTATTATAGCAATTCGTGACCTTGCTGCTCGAATATCCGACGATGCCGCCGATCTTCGAGGAAGCACCAGTAATCTTGCCGGTGTTATAGCAAGCAGTGATGGGAATCGATGCTGTTGCCGCAATACCGCCGATCGAAGCTTTGCCGCTGATATTGCCGGTATTGGCGCAGTTCGAGATACCGGGGCTGTTGGAAGCGCCGCCGACGACACCGCCAACGTTTTCACCGGTCGTCCCGCCATCGATCGAGCCTTCATTCCGGCAGCCGATGATCACAGCGCTGTTGTCCGTGTAGTTCGTTATGTAACCGACAACGCCGCCGACATAATAGAGGTAAATACTTTCGCTGCGCGGCGTGATGTTCATGCGGTTGACGCAGTTTTCCACTCTGCCGCCAGCCAGGTATGCCACAACGCCGCCGCAGTTCCATTCGGCCTTCATTGCACCTTCCACAGTCACATTTTTGACAGTGCCGCCAGTGTACACATAGCCGAACAGGCCTGCGCCTCTGTATTTTCCGCTGATGAGCTCGCCGACCGGATTCAGGCCGGAGATGGTCTTGCCGTTGCCGTCAAAGGTGCCCTTATAACCGGTCTTGGCGCTGGTATCGGTCAGCTTGCTGATGGCTGTCCATGGGTGGCCGCCGAGGTTGATGTTCTCGGTCAGCCTCGCGTTCAGGGTGTAATTGCCCTTGTTCACCTCGTCGCGGAACCAGGCGAGCCCGTAGCTGTTGGAGATCAGATAGGTCTCGCCGTCCTTCTGCGGTTCGACCGTGGTCGAGCCGTCCCAGTCGGTGGTGTAGTGCATCGTGAGCGTGACGGTCTGGTTCGCAGTCACGTTCAGGGTATCGGTCAGGGTGGCAAAGGTCTTCGCCTTGACCTCGTAGGTATAGGTCCCCTGCGGGATGGTTTTTGCCGTGTTGTTGGTCAGGGAGAGCGTCGTCTTGCCGTCCGCCATGGTGAGGGTGATGGCGGGCTCGTCTTCGGCAAACGCTCTGCCCTCCTCCGCCGTGACGGCGAAGGTGACGCTCGCGGTGTTGACCGTGATGGTAACGGTATTTTCCGCGGGGTCGGAATTTCCGTAGGTCTCGCCGTCGCCGATGGCGATGACGGTGATGGTATAGCTGCCGGTCCCGGCGAGCTCAATTTCCGTGGTGTAGTCCCGGGTCGTTTCGATGAGCGTCTCGGTCAAGAGCGTCTCACTGCCCTTCGCAAGCGAAACGAGATAGCCGCGCGCGTTCGGGACCGCCGTCCAGCTGGCAGTCTTGTCCGTCCCCGTGATGACCGGGGACGCGAGCTTCTGCGGCTGGATGACCGGGAGGGCGGGCGCGTTCAGAAGATACGGGAAGCCCGCGTTTTTCAGGCCGTCGGCCCCGGCGTAGATGCCGAAGGCGCTGCCGAGCCTCGTGAGGATGGCCGCCTCCTTCAGCTCCGCCGTGGTCTTGGGCGTGCCGGTGGTGTTCTTGCCGCTGTCCTTGCCGGTCAGGGCGCTGTCGCTGCAGTAGAAGGAGCTGGCAGTCGTTATGGTGACATAGCTGCCGCCTGCAAGCGGGCCAAACTCCCCGGTACCGGCCGTCACGTCAGCAACAGCATACGTCGTCTTGATCTTTGCTTTGCTATACGAACCACCGTCGCCGATCACGCCGCCGACGTAGCCGTCGCCCGTCACAGAGCCGCCGCGCACAAAGCAGTTCGCGATATCGCTTGCGTTGCCGCCGCCGATCAGACCGCCGGCATAGTCGCCGGCCGCTGTTACGGTGACATGCAGCGCATAGCTCTCATTCACAGTCTTGCCGGTCATACCGATCAGACCGCCGATCTTGCTCGTGCCGCTGACCCTGGTATCCATTACCGCGCAGCGATTGACCGCTGCCGCGCAGTTGCCGATCAGACCGCCGACCGTACCTGTGCCGGTGACTGCAGCATTCTTCACCACGCAGTTGGTCGCGCTGCCGCTGCTGTACAGACCGCCGACCAGCACACCGGTGTTGATGGATACACTGGTGACCGAAGCGGTATCGATCGTCAGGTCCTTGGCGATAACGTTGGCATGGCCAAACAGGCCTGCAAATTTCGCACTCTCCGTTACCTCTACCTTGAGGTTGGAGATCACATGTCCCGCGCCGTCGAACGTACCGCGGAACGAATGGCTCGAATCCACGCCGATGGGCGTAAACGGCTTGTTGTTCAGGTCAATATCTGCGGTCAGCACATAATAGGCGTCATTGACTGCCTTTTTGTCCGCAGCGAGCTTGCTCAGATACGCCAGCTCTTCGCCGCTTTCGATCTGGTACGGATCCGCCGCGGTGCCGGAGCCGCCGGAGAAGCTCTCCGCCACGCTGCCGTCCCACGCGGTGAGGGCGGTCCATTCCGCGGCGATGGTCTTTTCCGTGCCGTCCATCGTGACGGTGCCGCGGATGCTCTTATAGCCCTTGCGCTGGATTCGGTAGCTGTAGGTCTCGGGCACGAGCGTGAAGGTATAGGTCTCCCCTTCCCGCGCGCCGGTCTGCTCACCGCCGGCCGCATGGGTGACGGTGACGGCGGCGTCCGCCGGGATGTTCGTGAAGGTCAGCTTGCTGCCGGTCTTCGCCGTCAGTTTGACCGTCATATCGGCAAGGCCGGTCGACTTGGCAACCGTGACGTCGCCGGAAGCGTCGGCGTAGCCGAAGCAGGACGCAGTATAGTGATAGCTGCCCTTCGTGAGGGAGTAAACGATCTTGCCGGTATCGTCCTTCGCCGTCTTCGGCGTGATGGTCTTAGCGTCTTCGCCCTCGCCCTGGGTCAGGGTGAAGTCCACGCCCACGGGGTCGACAATGAAGTTGACGTCATAGGTCTTCGCCGCCAGCGTCACGGCGTGGGTCACGTCGGACGTCGCGATGGTGAAGGAGCCCTCCTGCTTCAGATAGTCGTTCTCGCCGTCGTCACAGGTGACCGCCCAGCGGTAGCTGCCCTTATTGAGGCCGGAATAGATGTAGGTAGCCTCGTTCGTTTCTTCGTTTTTGCGCACCTCCGGGGTGCCGACGCTGGCTGCGCCGGTCACCGTGACGGAGGCGTTGGCAGGCTTGACCGTCAGCGTGATGGTAAAGGTCGCATTCGGGTCTTGCCACTTGAGGGTGGGATAGGGATCCGCGTCTGCAAACGCGCCGCCGAGCGAGGCCGCCAGCGTTTTGAATTTCTCCGCGGTCTTCGCGGTGCCCTTCGTATCTTCGGGGCCGCAGCCGGTCAGATAGAAGCAGGCGGTCGCTTTCGCGCTGTAGCTGGTGCAGTGGCCGAACAGCGCTTTTGCATTCGTCCCAGTCGGGACGCTGCCGGTGGAGTAGCAGTTCGTGGCTGTGCCGCTCAGATAGCCCGTAATGCCGCCAAGATAAGCGCCGGTCTGGATATCTCCCCGGTTATAGCAGCTTTCGATCGTGCCGGCACTTTCATTCTTGCCGGCAATACCGCCAATATGGCCGCTGTTCTCTTTTCCACCTGTGACCCGCGCCAGGTTATAGCTGAGCGCGATTGTCCCGCTGTTCTGGCCGGCAATGCCGCCAGCCAGCGCATAATAGGAACTGGTGGCTTTTTCATTGTGTGTTACGGGCGCGCTTTCGTTTGCGCAGCCCGTGATCGTGCCCTCATTGAGAGCTGCAATGCCGCCTGCATAGCCGCCGCTGGAAATCATAGAGTTTTTCAGCGTGACATTGCTGATCGTACCGGCATTCGATGCGGCGGCGAGCGCCGTATAAACCTTCGGATTGTACGAGCCAGTCTTCATGCTCTTGACGCTCGCGTCTGCGATCGTGAGGTCATGGATGCTGCCGGTCTTGCCGACGTAGCCGAACAGGCCGGAGATCGCGTCTTCGCCGTCCATGTACAGGCCGGTGATGGTCTTGCCGTTGCCGTCAAAGTCGCCGGTGAAGGCGGCGGAGCTGGAAGCGCCCATCGGCGTCCACTTCTGCGCATAGTCCCCCGGCTCGTTGAGGGTGATGTTCTTCGTCAGAATGCCCTTCGCGCCCGGTTCTTCCCCGTTCACGAGGTCGGCAAAGCCCTTCAGCTCTGCACCGGACGTGATCTGATAGACGTCGCCAACCTTGGTCGGCACAACGCTGTCGCCTTCCCAGGCATCGCTGGCCGTCAGCGCGACGTTGACCGTCTGCGCCGCCGCGCCGACCGTCAGGAGCTGGTTTTTGATCTTCTTATACCCCTTGGCCTCGACCGTGTAGGTATAGTTGCCGGCGGGAAGGTCATAGACGGTCGGGTTCGCTTCCCGGGCCGTCATCACGGTCTTTTCGCTGTTCCAGACAGTGATGGTGATGGCCGTATCCGCGGCCGCGCCGGTCACGTAAAAGGTAACGGCGATCTTGTCCGCAGCCGTCAGCGTATCCTGAATCTCAAGGTTTGCGCTGTTGACCTGGAACGGGACATTTTCCTTGCTCTCATAGCCAAACAGCTCTGCGGAGTAGGTATAGCTGCCGTTCGGGAGGATCCAGGTGTTTGCCGTCTCCGAGACAGGCTGGATGGTCTCGCCCTGCTTGACGGTGATGGCCGCGCCCTTGGGCATGTTGGGGAACGTGACGGTCCAGACCTTCGTCCAGACGGCGTAGAGGTTCACATCTGCGCCGTTCAGCGTGATGGACGCGCCGTCGGCGTATTTGACCGCGCCGCCCGCCGTCTCGGCCCAGCCGTCAAAGCGGTAACCCGCGTAGGTGAAGGTGTTCTTCGTCAGGTCAGCCGTACCGAAGACGCCCTGCTCACTGGTCGCGTCCGTGCCGTTGTTGGCGTGGAAGATGACCTTGTTCGGGAGGGTGACGGTGAAGTTCTTCAGCCAGACACAGTCGCTCGTCCCATCGCCGCTGAAGTCCTTCTCAAAGCGGATCCGGATCTTTTCGCCAGCCTGTGCCTCCACACTGTAGGAGGCATAGTCGCTCATCTCTCCGCTGAACGCTTCTTTATCCGCCTCATTGAGCAGCGTCTCCGTTTCCTTGCCCGCTGCCTCCGTGATCCGGTAGACCTTCAGATAATCCCACTTGGCTTCCGAAGAAGTCTTATAGGAGAAAGTCAGCTTTGCTGTCTTCAGGAAAGAGATCGTCAAACCGGATTTCGATTTGCCGATTTTTTTGTTTGTCGTAACCAGCGCTGTACCGTCTTCCGCTACTTCCAGCGGGTAGATTTTCTCTTCAATGTCTTTCGTATCATTGGCAACCGTTGCTGTGCCTGCCAATGCTGCGAAGAAGTTCTTGAACGCAGCGTCGGGATCCGTTACTGTCTTGACTGCGGTAACGGTGTAGACGCCCGGATTTACCTTTTCCGCACCGCCGTAGGTGCCATTGTTCTGGCTCGGCCAGCTCTTCGCACCGACCACGACGGTGAACGTGTCGCCCTCTTTGATCGTGACAGTTTCGTTTCGGCGCACGAGCGTGGTATTTGTGTACCAGCTGTTTTCGTCGTTATTCAGCGCATCGATCTGCGTATCCGTCAGCGTGCCTTTGAACACGCAGGCGAGGAAGTTCTTGTTGTACGCCGTCGGAACGATCTTGACCGACTTGCTCTCCGCGTCGCCGAGCGGGATCTCATAGTGGGTGGAGTCGACCTTGTTCAGATCAACACCGGTCACGGTGAGGCTGGACAGGGTCTTGTTTGTATCATACGCGATACTGCCAACGTCCGAGCCGCCGAGGCAGGTGTACTTCATGCAGATCTCATCGCCGCTGCGCAGCTCTTTTCCTGCTCTGTAATACGAAGACAGTTGATTCGGGAACCAATCGTTGAGCGTGAACATCCAGCCGCCAGCGCCGCCCTCTTTCAGCCCGTTGATCGCCGAAACATAGGAATCCGAATGGGTCATGGAATACCCCTTGAGCGCTTCTTCCAAGCAGGTCATCGCCGTGGAGTTCTCGTAGAGCGTGACCTCCTTGTCGACGAGCTTCCCATGCCACTTTGCCGCACCGGCTTCCCAGGTCCCGTAGCCGGTATCCGCAGCGCCGGTATCCGCCGTGTTATTTTCCACGATCACGCGGACCGTACCGATCGCACTGCCCAGATCGAACGCGGTCTCACTGTCGCTGCTCTGCGCGGCTGTCTGCGGCACGGCTTTGGGCTCCTGCTTGGGCTCCTCGGCCGGGATCTCTTCGGCCGGAGTTTCCTCTGCCGGGGTCTCTTCTGCCGGAGTCAGCTCCGGGTCGTTTGCCGGAAGCTCCTCTGCCGGGTCCTCCGCCTCAAACGAAAGCTCATAGGCCGTCCAGCCGTCCGCGGCCTGCGTGCCGGTCAGCGCTTCGCCGTCCAGACTGGCGGTGTGCTCCACCGCCTCGCCGTCCGCCTCCGCGCGGATCGATACCGGAAGCGGCGACTGCGCCGCAGCATAGACGCCATCTGCCAGTGCGTTGTCCAGACTGGTCTCGATCGTGACCGTCTGCTGCGCGGGCAGCTCGTCCGCCGGTTCCGCCGCCAGCATGTTCACCGGCAGAACGCCGATGAGCATGACCAGTGCCAAAATCAGACTCAATACTCGTTTTTTCATGTGGTTCGCTCCTTTTTCTTTATTTTTCTTCGTGGTCGTATCTGCAGCGCCGGTATGGGGCGCATATACGCAAAAAAGCCGCCGTCTGAAACAAGTCAGACGGCGGCCGTACCCGTGCGCCGGGCGCACGGAAAAAATGAACGCACTGCTCATAAGATCAGTGCGCACAAAAATCGACATTGCAGGGAGAGCTCGTCCTGAATGTTTCACATCCTGAAAGCGCAGGATACCTGCGCCCTGACAGCAATTCTTCTGACTTGCAATCTGGAGGATCCGGGATCCTCCGCGTCCGTTTCCTACCTTCTCACAGGGCTCAAGTCCCCGCAATGGCTACCTTTCGGTCACGCAGCACATGGCTGCTTTGGAACGTCCTCTTGCTCACAGCTCCGGTCGAGTGGATTGGTTACCTTTCCTTTTTCATCGCAGACTGCCAAGCCTGACAACCTGCGATTACACGTCACGGATGAAGCATATTCAATTTTCCGGCCCCGCCCCTCCTCCGGGCCCCGGCCGATTTCCCCTCCATTATACAAAACTCCCGCCAAAAGTCAATGCCGGCTTTTGGTGAACGCATGCAAACAGTGAGTGATGCCTTTTCATGCGAAGCATAAAAGGCGCTGCGGGCCAATGAGTTTTTCGCGGCACACTCCCCCGCTGTTTTATGATCTCAGCGTGGTCACGTCATTGATCTGGAGGGCGTCGGGGTGGAAGGGGTGGATCTTTTTGAGATTTTCCGGGGTGGTGAGGCCGACTTCCGGGGTCCAGGTCATGATCCACAGCTCTTTTCCATATTGACGGACACGCTGCGCGGTATCTGCGTTCAGCCATCCTTCGATCAGACGGATAGCGTCCGCCTGCGTTTCGCCGAAAGCGGAGATGCTTTCCACGTCCGGCAGGAAGCCCAGCACTTTGATCGTGCTGTCATACGCCTTGACCTTCTTTACTGCCTCTGTGCTTTGAACGCCAAGCACCACTTTATGAAGATAGTCGTGTTTTTCGATGCTTTCCGGGAAGCTAACAAGGACTTTATCTTCTGCTGCATAAAACGTGCGGCAGCGTCGGATGGTTCTGGTGCTGCCGCATGTTTGCTTAGATCCTGTTTTGTCCATCAGGCGCTTTTCTCTGCTGCGCAGCGCTTAAGAAGCTGCTGGATGCAGATCGTGACGCCGGCCATGACGCATGCGGAGGCCAGCAGCATCGGCTGATAGGTGCCGAGACAGTCGAAGGTCAGATTGGCGATCGGCGTGCCGACGGCGTAGCCGGCCGTATTGACGGATACGATGATGCCAAGCATCTTGTTGTACTGCGGCCCCTGAAACAGGTCCTGCGCGATCAGCGGGAGCATGATCGTCTCCAACGGCAGCGCCAGCGCGGACAGGATGCCGTAGGCCATCGCCAGCACGCGGCCTGTGGGCGTGGCCGTGACCTCTGCGAGAAGGATCAGGACCGTGATCGCCGCGCAGTCACACAGAAGCACGGTCCTCCGAAGTCCCGCATGGTCGTGAATGACGCCCGTCAGGAATTTGCACACGGTCAGGCTGAGCGCATGCGCGCTCACGACCGCGGCAACATAGCCCGCATCCAGACCGACGTCCTTCATATGCGCTGCGCTGACGCCGGTCGTGCTCTGAAGGATAAAGCCGGTCAGGAAGACGCAGACAAGGAGCAGATAGAACCGGGCACCGCGCGCGGTGCTCTGCCCGCTTTCAGCCTGCTGCGGTTCTTTTTCTGCGCTCGTGCTTTCTGGGATTTTCTCCGGCGGCTCGCGATAGAGCGCGAGGACGATCCCGGCGGTCACGGCCAGGATCAGCGCCACGAGCTTATAGGCGCTGCGATAGCCGAAGGCGTCGCCGGGCGCATAGATGATCGGTGTGACGATCTGCGTCGCGACTGCCGCGCCGACGCCGTTTGCCGCGAGGATCAGGCCCATGATCTTTCCGGCGTGCGCCGGACACCAGCGGTGCACGATGCTGCCGACCATCGTCGTTGTCGTCCACGCAAGGCCAAGGCCCAGCAGCACGCCGCCCAGATAAAACAGATAGATATTCGGCGCGTAGGCATAGAGCAGCATGGACGCGATGAGACAGGCGAAGCCCGCGGCGATCAGCCGTTTGCGGCCGAATCTCGCGCACAGCGCGCCGAAGAAGAGATTCACGACGGCCGTTGCGATATAGCGGCAGCTGTCATTGATCGAGAAAAGGCTGCGCTTGATGCCGAGGGCCTCGGTGATGGCCGCGAGATAGAGGCTTTTACTGCTGCTGCAGAAGCCGAGACAGACAAAGACCATCAGGAAGCTTGCGGCGACAATGACCCAGCGATACCGCTGCGGGGAGATCTTTATGTGCTTCATCAGACGCCTCTTTATGGTACGAGCAGTTCCCGGTGATCCGCCGGAAGGAGGATCCCGTGCAGGACCTTTTCATGCAGGCGCGGCAGATCTGCACGCTCCCAATCGCAGAGGGGATAGCGGTATGCGCCGTCTGCATCCGGTCTGTCCGCCAGCACGTCGGAAAAACGGAGCAGGCGCACATCGTAGTTTTCCTCTGCGTCCGCCGCAGTCAGGATGTAGACCGGCAGGATCTGAAGGCCGGTGACAAAGGTCCTCGGCCTGCCGTCCAGCTCCCCCTTTGCGAGCGTATAACGCGGGACATAGGTGATGCGGCTGTCGCGGCTCTGCGGGTGAAAGCTGACGAAGTCGCCGAGCGAGTAGAAGATCAGGCAGCTGCGCTGCTCGCCGTTTTGCGTATAGGTGTACTTTTCCATCGGCTGTGAGACATGCGGATGCGTGCCGACGATCACATCAACGCCCATTTCCGCGAGCTTGTGCGCGTATTCCACAGTCTTGGGGTGCGGATACAGCTCGAATTCCCAGCCCCAGTGTGCGTGCAGCGTGATGATGTCCGCTTTCTGCGCCTTTGCCGAGGCGATGAGCTGTTCGATGAGCGTAAAATCGCACGGGGTGTCGTTGAAGCGCACCTCATTCAGGAGCCACTTCTTTTCATATGCGCGGTCGTTGAGGTCAAACGTCGCGCTCAGCTCCGCGACGCGCACGCCGCCGACGTCCAGCACGAGCGCCTGCGTCTGCTCCTGCGGACTGCGGTTCGTGCCGGAATGCGCCGCGCCGCGGCGGTCAAGCTCGTCGAGCGTTGCGAGCAGGCCCGCCTCGTCATAGTCATAGCAGTGGTTATTCGCCGTGGAGAAATAGCGGATCCCGGCGTTCACAAACCGGTTCAGCATCCCGGCGGACGTGTTCATGCGCGGATTGCAGTCTGTCCTGGTCTGGCCGGGCAGGACCTTCGGCTGGTTGCGGCCGAAGGGCGCGGCGGGATAGACCGTCGATTCCAGATTTGCCGTCGGCAGGTCGGTGGTCAGGTAGAAGTCCGCGATGGAATCGAACAGGTGCGGCGTGTACGCATCGCAGATGCAGTCGACTGCCATGCAGTCCGAGCCGTGGCTGACGGTGATGCGCCGCTCCTCGCGGAAGCCGGCAGGCAGCGGGAACTGCAGATCCTGCTGCCGGAAAAACTCCGCGAGGTTAGATCCGGGCATGGGCTGCTCCAGCGCGTGCCCCCAGCATTTGTAGCACCAGAATTCCTCTTCCTCCCGCGAGGAATAGACGCCGGGGCACGGATGCGGCTGGCAGAAGCGCACAGGATCTTCGGCGGCCATCGCCTCGAGGCGGGCGATGGTCTCCCGCGGGATCTGACTTGCGTATTTCATTTCAGGCGTCCTCCTTACTTATGCAGCGAGTCCATCGAACGCGGCTTGACGCCTTTCGGGATGGGGCATACATAGCCCTCCGGGCCGACCAGACGGCGGTGCTCCTGCTTCGCCCGCTCCAGCAGCTCCGCGTTGACCATCAGCTCCGCGCCCATCGCGGCAAGGGATTTTGCGATGTACAGCATCATCTTGTGCGCGAGCGGCATGACGCCCTGCGTCACAGCCTGCCAGCTGTGGCACGGCGTGCCGAAGGCCCACGTCGCGGCCTTGGCCTGCACCGTGGGGCAGACCCAGCTCACGTCGCCGACATCGGTCGAGCCGCATTCATACTCGATCTGGCCCGTGTAGGGCAGCAGCTCATCGTGGATGGGATGCACCGGATCGGCCTTCGGATACTCCATCAGCGCCTTTTCAGTCAGCTCGCGGGCGAAGGTCTCGTCGGCTTCGGTGATCTCGGGCACGCCGATCTGCGCCATTTTTTCATAGAGCACGCGCTGAAGCGTGTCGTTCAGGATCGTATCAGAGCAGGCCTTCACAAAGTCGATCTCGACCGTTGTGCCGGTCATGAGGGCCGCGCCGCGCGCGATGTCGTTGACGCGTTCATACAGCTCCTTGACCTGTGCGCTGCGCGGCGCGCGGATGAGATAGAGGACCTCCGCGTGCGGCTGCACGACGTTCGGGCTGAAGCCGCCTGCGTCGGTGATGGCGTAGTGGACGCGCGCCTGGTCGATCATATGCTCACGGAGGTAGTTTGCGCCGACGTCCATCAGTTCTACAGCGTCCAGCGCACTGCGGCCCAGATGCGGCTCGGCCCCGGCATGCGCGGCCTTGCCGTTGAATTTGTAGAGCACCTGGCAGTTTGCGAGCGAGGTCTGCACGCGCACGCCTGTGTTCTCGTCCGGATGCCAGCAGAGCGCGGCGTCCAGCTCGTCAAACACGCCGTCGCGCGCCATGAACGCCTTGCCGGAGCCGCCCTCCTCGCCGGGGCAGCCGAAGAGGATGACCGTGCCGGGGCACTTCTGAGTCTCCAGAAAGCGCTTGATGGCGATGGCCGCGCCGAGGCTGGCCGTGCCGAGCAGGTTGTGCCCGCAGCCGTGGCCGCATGCCCCCCCGCCCGCGGAACGTTTTTCCGTCACACCGCCCTCCTGGCTCAGGCCGGAGAGCGCGTCAAATTCCGCCAGCACACCGATGACCGGATGGCCGGAACCGAAGCGGCCGGAGAAGGCCGTGGGGATCCCGGCAAGGTTTTCTGTGACCTCGAAGCCCTCGCTGCGCAGCGCGCTGCAATAGCGCCCGGCAGCGTGGAATTCGGTAAAGGCGGTCTCCGGGTCCGCCCAGATGTCATCCGAAAAGTCGTTGAGAAATTGCGCTTTTTCGTCGAGAACAGACAAGAAATCAAGCTTGACCATGAATAAACCTCCCGAAATTTTTCTGTTTTCATTATAATCCCGCATCCGGGAAAATCCACCGCACTGCGTGTTGTTTCGTGAAGTTGCGCTGAAATTGCATAAAAGTTGCGTGCGGGAATGCACGCATGTCCACCGGTCATACGCTCCAAATACAAAAGCACCGCCACAGCCGGAGCGCATGTGCGCCCCGCCGCGGCGGTGCTTCGTATTCTTTCTATTCCATGCGGCCCGCAGCTTTTTCCCGGCGGGCGCTGCTGACGATCAGGAAGCAGATGCTTCCGAGGATCAGCACACAGGAAAGCATCTGGCGGAGCGTCAGCTGCTCATGCAGGAGGATCGCGCCGATCACAATGCTTCCCAGCGGCTCAAACACGCTCAGGATCGCGCACAGCCCCGCCCCGGCATACTGCACGCCGTATTGCAGGAAGACCGTAGCACAGACGTTATTCAGGAAGGCGATCAGCGCAATGATCCCGAAATTCGTCAGGATGCTCCGAAGCTGCAGCGTCGCGGTCAGCGCGCCGTAGATCAGGCCCACAACGGCCATGAGCAGGCAGATATAGAAGGTGAGCGTCTGCCGGTCTTCCTCCTCCAGAATGCCCGAGCGCTCCATGTACAGCAGCTGGAACGTCCACGTAAGGACGGACAGCACAGCAAACAGGAGGCCGCGCTCCGCGCCCGCCGTGACATTTTCAAGAAGGAGCCCCATGCTGATGGTCAGGACGGCCAGGGTGATGATGGTCGTTCCGGGCAGCTTCTGCCGGAACAGCACCGCCTCCATCACCGCAACAAGCGCGGGGTACATAAAGTGGATCGTTGTGACTGTTCCGACCGGCAGATACAGATACGCCAGATTCAGAAAGATCTGTGTCGCCACCGTCCCGAAAACGCCGTACAGCGCGATCTTCGGCAGACTGCGCAGTTTGACGGCTGGGGGCTTGCGCCGGATGCAGCCTGCCAGAAGCAGCAGGAGCATGCCGCAGCCTCCGCGTCCGACCAGCAGCGTCGCGACGGACATGGACTCCTTTGTCGCCAGCTTGATGAGCGCCGCGCCAAGTCCGTACAAAAGCGCCGAGGCCGTCGCAAATACGGCGCCTTTGAAGCGTGTCTTTTCCATTTTTCTCTCTCCGATGTAAAAAAGTCGTATGCGCTCCGAAGAATGCCGCCGGTGGTCCGGCGGCGTCACACTCAGAGACGGATCTGGGCGGTATCTTCGTGGTACTCGATCAGTTCCCGGTCGCGCAGGATGGCGTCCAGCGTGGCAAAATACGCCGCCTTGCTCTCATAGGGCGCGTGATAGCGTTCCACGACCTGCTTTGCGCGCGCCGCGCCGTTTTCCATCAGCAGCGCCATGAGCAGCAGCTGGCCCTTGGCCGAGTTGACGCAGGCCATCTCGCGGTCAACGAGGTGATAGTCATCGCCGTGCGACTTTCCGGCCGCGCCCGCGATGTGCGGATGCAGGACCGGCATGATGCAGCTGACGTCGCCCATGTCGGTGCAGCCCGTCGTCCACTCGTTTGTGATCTTCACGCGGTCCGCGCCGATCAGCGCCCGCATGGCCTCGCCCACCGCCTCGACAAGCTCCGGGCTGTTGACCAGCGGCGCATAGCCAGGCCGGTCGCTGACCGAGACCCTCGCCCCGAGCGCCAGCGCGCCCGCGGCCAGCGCGCGGTCGACCTTCCGGTTCGCGTCCAGGATCGCGTCGAACGACGCGCCGCGGATGTACGATTCCAGCGTCGCCTCGCAGGGAATGATGTTGACGCATGCGCCGCCGGCGGTCATGATCGGATGGATGCGGATGTGGTCATCGTCGCGCAGCGTCTCGCGGATGGCGTTGATGCCCTGCAGGCCGAGCGACGCGGCATAGAGCGCATTGACGCCCTTTTCCGGGCTCCCGCCCGCATGGGCCGCGACGCCTTCATAGCGAACGGTCTTGGCAATGCAGCCGTTCTGGCCGTAATGGCAGTCAAAATCGCAGTCAGTGCGTGTGCTGGTGTGGAATAGAAACGCCAGATCCACGCCGTCCATGTATCCGCGGTGCATGAACTCGGTCTTGCCGCCGAGATAGTGGATCACGCCCGCGCGGCGCAGGCCGTCGCGGAAATCCAGCTCGATCAGCTCCTCCGCCGGGACGCACATCAGCCGGACCGACCCGCTCAGGCCGTCGAGCGCGCCCGGCTCCTTCAGCGCCAGCGCGATCCCGGCCATGGCCGCGCACTGCGCGTGGTGGCCGCAGGCATGGGCGCAGCCGTCCACCGCCTGCACATGGTTCGGCGCGCTCAGCGCATCCAGCTCCGCCATGATGAGCAGCTTCGGGCCGGGCCGTCCGGTCTCGATATCCGTGTAGAAGCCGGGGATATCCCCCGCCTTGACGAGCGTATAGCCCGCCTTTTCAAACACGTCCTGCATATACGCGGTCGTCTTCCACTCGCGGAAGCCCGTCTCCGGGTGCCGCCAGATATAGTCCTCCGCCGCGAGGATCTCCTCGCGGTGCTTGTCAACGAGTGTCTCATAGAGCTGGGTCTGCATGGCGTTGCCTCCTCATGATCTCATTTAAATAAGGCCGGAAGCGCAAAACTCCGCATTCCGGCCCTGGGTGTATCGCTCAGATCTCGAAGTATTCCTGCATCAGCCGCATCGACAGCTTCGCGCCGTTCGGCAGCTGATCGAGATCGATCTCCTCCTGCCGCGTATGGCAGCCGCGGCCCACCGCCGCGCTGACGCAGATGGCCGGGATCCCGGCCGCGAGCGGAATGTTGGCGTCGGTCGAGCTGGGGCCGTGGATCGGCTCCGCGTCAAACAGCTCGCGCACGGCGCTGTCCGCGCGCGTAATGAGCGCATCCAGCTTTTCCTGCGGCACGTCGCCGCCGCACGGGCGGTCGCCGACCAGCTCCACCTCGACCTCCACACCCATCGCGCGGTAGGCCTCAAACGTCTTTTCAAAGAACACGCGCATGGTCTCCAGGCACTCGCGGTCGTTCGAGCGGTACTCGCAGAGCATCGACGCCTCCTGCGCGATGGTGTTGACCGACGTTCCGCCCTCGATCACGCCGACGTTGTAGGTCGTCTTGACGCCCTCCTTCTGCGGCACCTTCATGGTGTAGATGGTGTTGATGATGGAGGACAGGTAATAGATCGCGTTGCGGTTTCCAAACGCGCCGTAGCTGTGTCCGCCCTCGGTGCGGACGGTCACGCGGTAGCGGTGCGAGCCGACCGCGCTCGTCACGACGCGGCGCAGGTTCGTACCGTCGAAGGTGTAAAATTCGCGGATGCGGCTGCCGTAGTCCTGTACGATCCGGCGGCTGCCCTTCAGGTTGCCGAGCCCCTCCTCACAGGAGTTCGCCACGAACAGAAGGCCGCATTTTGCCCGCAGCCTCCGCTGCACGAAGTAGCGCGCGCTGACCATCATCACGGCGAGATTTGCCGTATCGTCGCAGACGCCGGGCGCGTACATCTTCTTTTCATCCTCGCGGAAGGGCATCGGCTCGGTGTCCGGGAAGACCGTGTCGGTGTGCGCCATGAAGACGACCAGATCATTCTCGTCCGTCACCTGATACCGGCACACGACGTTCAGCGCCTCATCGATCTCCACATCTTCAAAGCCATTGGCCCGGAACCACGCTTTGCAGTATTCCGCACGCTTTTCCTCATGGTGCGAGGGCGCGGGGATGGCGCACAGGTCCCGGATGATCCGCTTGATATCCTCGATATTTTCCGCAATATACGAAAGCATTTCCTTTGTCAGCATCATTTTTTCCCTCCGCTTTACAGCAGGACCGTTCCGGTCCCGTCGCTGCCGATCTCGATCTTCGTCCCATAGGGCAGGCTCATTTCCGCGAGCCGCTCCAGAATGCCGCTGTGCGCGTCCGGGGCGGGCCAGCCGCCGACCGAGCGCTTTTTCCCGAAGCCGAGCTCGACCGGCAGCAGCTTCAGCTTGCGGAGCTGTCCGTCCTCCGCCTCCCAGTACGGGACGATCGCCTCAAACATGACGCGGCTGTAATACAGGCCCTTTCGTCCGTGGTCCGAACGCTTTTCAAACATCTCGTCCAGTCCCTCGCTGCCGGTCATGCCCTGCTTTTCGAAGAAGCCCACCGGGGCCTTTTTCACGGTCTCCAGCTGGATGATGAAGTCGCCCAGCGAGTAGAAGATCGGACAGCCCTTGTAAATTTCGATCGGGCGGAGCATATGCGGCCCCGTGCCGACGACGGCGTGCGCGCCTGCGTCGATGCAGCGGTGCGCAAATTCCACGCAGAACTCCGCAGGCTCGCTCTTTACCGCGCCCATGCACTCGTGCGAGTGGATGGACACGATCACATAGTCGGCCATGAAGCGCGCCTCGCGGATCATTTTTTCCGTGCGGGCCATGTCGGTCTCGTTCACGCGGGTGCGGATGCCCGGCTTGTCCGCGCGCGCGATGCGCATGGCGCCAAACTCCGCCGCGCCGTCGGGCAGCTCAGGGAGATAGCCCTGCGAGCGTTCCAGCTCGCGGTCAGCGTTGAGATTCAGCGCGGCCGCGATCTCGCGCAGCTGCGCGAGCTGCGCCTCCGGCAGCTCATACCGGGTGTCGAACCGGAGGCCGTTCAGGCCCGGACGCCCCGGCATGGTGCGCGTCTGCTCGCCCGCCATCGCGTCGGGATAGAACGTCGAGCACGCGCCGATCACGGCGTAGCGCCCGCCGGGCGCGTCCAGATAGATAGGCGCGGCGGCCTCGGCCAGCGAACGGCCCGTGCCGCAGGTGGGCAGCCCCGCCGCCTGCAGGTATTCCAGCGTCTTCAGCAGTCCCGCGTGGGAATAGTCCATGGCATGGTTGTTCGCCGTGGTCAGCATGTTGAAGCCGAATTCCTTCACGCTGTCCAGCACGCGCGGCTCCGCGCAGAACCAGCTCCCGCCGGACAGCGCCGCGCCGTAGGTCTCAAAGTTGTGGATCGTCGTCTCCAGATTCAAAAACCGGAGCTCGCCCTGCGCGATAAAATCCCGCAGCGCTTCAAAGCCCTCATAGTGTCCCGGCAGCTGCCGGAAGATCATCGCGTCGCCCGCGGCGGTACATTTCATGACGGACATCTCCGTTTCCTCCCTTTTCTGCGCGGCTTTTTTATGGAAGCCGTCAGTTCTCCGCGTTTTCTTCGGTCTCGTCGTCCTCAAAGCGCAGCTCGTCGAGTCCTGCCGAGCGGAGCTGCACCTCCGGCTGCTCCTGCTGCGGGAGCGTCTGGTACAGTTCGCCCGCCGCATGTCCCTCCTCGCGGCGCATGACGCGCGCCTCGATGGCCGGGTAGGTCAAATACGTCGTGATCGACGCGACGAACGAGAACATGATGAGCGCCGCAAAAATGAACGAATACGGCAGCAGCCCCACGCCGAGCCCGATCAGCAGCACAAACAGCAGCAGCGCCAGCAGGGTCTTGCCGATGTTGCCGAAGACCAGCGCCATGCTGTTTTTCAGCAGCGCGCCCAGCGGCAGATCGACCATTGCGAGCATGGGGAAGAAATAGAAGCTCACGCACAGCGTCAGCAGCACCACGCACGCGGCGAAGCCCGCCAGCAGGACAAAGACCTTGTTGACCTGCATCAGATTATAATAGAAGACCGTGCTCAGAACGAACAGCGCCATCACCGCCGCGATGGCCGCGCCGCCGCCGAGGCTTTTCCAGAAATCGCGCCGGAAGGCCTTCCAGTAGTCCGGCCACAGGAAATGGTTTTCATCGCGCACCATCACCGACGTGATGCGGTGCATCGCCGTGAGCGCCGCCGGGATCGTGATGATGGGCACGCAGGAGAGCACGAACAGGAGATTCAGCTTCAGAAGCTCAAAAAACTCCCGCCAGAGCATGTCCATATAGCCCACAAAGCCGCGTTTTCTGATCGCGCTGCGTTCCAGATCCGGCCGGTCCTTGCGCGGCTCATACCATCTTCTCATTGCGCATCCTCCTTCCGGACAGGACAGCACAGATTGCGTTCGGTCTGTGCGTCAAACACCTGAATATTCCACGGGTCGACCCGCAGCGCGAGCGTATCGCCCGGCTGCACGCCGGAATGGTTCGTCAGAACAATCAGGAAGCGTACCTCGCCGCAGCGGAGCTGCACATGCAGTCCCGCGCCCATCGGCAGCACGTTCAGCGACTCTGCCTGCAGCATCGGCTCGCTGCTTGTATCCAGCCGGAAATCCTCCGGCCGGACGCCGAGGATCACGCGCATGCCGTCCTCCGCACCCGCCGTGTCCAAAGGCAGGCGCTGCGCGGGCAGCTCCAGCGTCTTCCCGAGCAGCCGGATGCTCCAGCCGGCCTCTCCGCGCCGCAGGTGCGAGGCGAAGAAGTTGATCTTCGGCGCGCCGACAAAGCCCGCCACATAGACCGAGTTCGGGTGGTCGTAAATTTCCTGCGGCGTGCCGGTCTGCACAATCCTGCCCATGTCCATGATCGCCAGCCGGTCGCCCATCTGCATGGCCTCGGCCTGATCGTGCGTCACATAGACGAACGTCGTTTTCAGCCGCTCATGCAGGCGGATGATCTGATCGCGCAGTTCTGTCCGCATTTTTGCGTCGAGGTTCGACAGCGGCTCGTCGAGCAGGAACACGACAGGCTCGCGCACCATCGCCCGCCCCAGCGCCACGCGCTGGCGCTGGCCGCCGGACAGCACGCGCGGGCGGCGGTTGAGCAGATAGTCGATATCGAGGATCTTTGCCGCCGCCTCCACGCGGCGCTTGATCTCCTCCTGCGGGAGCTTCATGCTCTTGAGCGGAAACGCCATGTTCTTATAGACCGTCAGATGCGGATAGAGCGCAAAGGACTGGAAGACCATCGCGACGTTGCGCTTCATCGGCTCGAGCGTGCTCACGTCCTCGCCGTCAAAGCGGAGCGTCCCCTCCGTCGGCTTTTCCAGCCCTGCAATCAGACGCAAAAGCGTGCTTTTTCCGCAGCCGGACGGCCCCAGCAGCACGATGAACTCGTGATCGGGTACCGTCAGGTCGACCTGCTTGAGCGCCTGCGTGCCGTTCGGATAGACCATGCTGACGCCGGAAAGTTGAATTTCAGCCATTTGATTCGCTCCTGTTTCATAAAGTTGCGCTGCCGCAGATCCTTTCACCCGCGGTCTCACTGCAATAACGATAGCACAGGCCCCCGCGAAACGCAACCGCGCCCGATGCGCTTCCTTTCGCTGTGCGGCGCGTGCGTCTCAAAAGCAGACCGGGCCTTATCGTACTGCAAGGTACGGCAAGGCCCGGTTCGTACAGAACGTCATTGCTCCGGCGTGCATTTCCGCGCGGCGAAAAACTCAGCCCTTGACCGCGCCCTGCGTAATGCCCTCGACGAACATCTTGTTCATGCACAGGAACAGGATGAGCATCGGCAGCATTGCAAGCATCGTGCCGGCCATCATGAGGTTATACTGGCTCGCGCCGGCGCCGCCGGAGGACTGCAGCTTCACGACCGCGACCACGAGGGTGGTGGCAGCCTGATCTCTGGCGAGCATCAGGTTCGGAAGCAGGTAGTTGTTCCACGAGGCACGGAACGTCATCAGCGCGACTGTCGCAAGGATCGGCTTGGACAGCGGCAGGATCACGCGCCACCAGGTGGAGAAGAAGGAACAGCCGTCGATCTTGGCCGCGTCATCCAGTTCCTTGCTGATGGTCTTGAGATAGCCCATCGTCAAAAAGAGGTTGCTCGCGCCCGCCGTGCCGAACTGGACCAGCGCCAGACCGGGCAGGTTGTTGAGGCCGAGCTTCGTGGTGATCCGCAGCAGCGGGAACATCGTGACCGTACCGGCGCCGATGAACATGGTGGCCATGAACAGCCAGTACAGGAACTTCTGACCGGGGAAATTGCCGCGCTGGAAACAGTAGGCCGACATCGACGTGAACAGCACCACCAGCACGACCGTCATCAGGGAGACCTTGATGGAGTTGATGGTATAGTCGGTGTAGGTCACCTTGCTGGCAATGCCCGTGCCGCTCATGCTCCAGACAGTCTTATAGTTGTCGAACGTGAAGGTCTTCGGGATCAGGTTGATACCGCCCGTGGCGATCTCCATGTTGGTCTTGAAGGAAGCGGAGACCGTGTACAGCAGCGGAATGACGGTCAAAATGACCATAAAGATCAAAAACAGATACAGAAAGAACTTCGCTCTGGCGCTCATTCGCATTGTCATCGCTTGCAGCCTCCTTTCTCAGTAAACGTCGCTGGACTTCTTGGTCGCACGCAGATAGATCAGCGTGACGATGCCCAGAATGACGGCTGTGACCACGGTCAGCGCCGCGCCGTAGCCGAAGTCAAGGCCGGATGCGCCGCCGTCGCCGAAGAATTTCTTATAGATGTAGGTCATCATGACCTCGGTCTTGCCGCTGGGCTTGCCGTTGGTCAGGGTGAGGACCAGATCCGTGACCTTGAGCGAGCCGAGGATCGCGTTCATCAGCACCATCTGCAAAACCGGGCCGAGCAGCGGGATCGTGATGGTCAGGAACTGGCGCGTATTGCTCGCGCCGTCGATGGACGCCGCCTCATACATTTCCGGTGGGATCGCCTGCAGACCCGTCATGAAGAACAGCATGTTGATGCCGAAGTTCTGCCAGATCGACGCGATCATCAGCATGATCATGGCCGATGTGCCGCCCGAGAACCATTTGACGCCCTCGCCGCCCAGCAGCCGGATCACGGAGTTGACGACGCCCTGGTTGTGGTTGAACAGGTAGGTGAACACAACACCGATGACCGCGACGGAAAGCATCGACGGCATGAAGAACACGGAGCGGAAAAAGTCGCGGCCGCGGATCTTCTTCGTCAGGATGAAGGCCAGCACGAGCGCCAGCGGGATCTCAACGAGCAGCTTGCCAATGGCGAACACAAAGGTGTTTCCGACTGACAGCCAGTATTTCGAGGACGTGCTGGAAAACACGCGTATAAAATTCTTGAGGCCCACGAACTTGACCGTGCCGAACCCCTTATAGCTGAACAGACACCAGCGCATGATCCACAGCAGCGGAATCACAACGAAGATGATCATGCCGAGCACGGTTCCGGCGATCATGAGATAGCTTTGTATCGTCGCCTTTGTTCCTAATCTTTCCCCTTTGTGCACGAAAAAACGCTCCTTTCGACCGACCGCGCGGCATGGCGCCGCGGAGGTGTCAAATTGTTAGTTCCATTTTACGTTGCGGACGGAGCATGTGTCAAGTTTCGCGCAACGCAAACACTCGGATTTGACATTTTCCGAAAAAACAGGCTTCTGTTTTTGTTTAATTTGCATACGTATCTTCCCTCCCTTGCGGGAAAGTTCGCTGTTTTTCCCATGTTTTTTCCCCGGCACGGCGTCCGCCGCGCCTGTTCCGCTCAGTTTCCGCAGACTTTTTGCATGGATTTCCGCAAAAATCCGAAAAACTTTTTTCTGTCTTGACACGTCCCGGGCACATTGCTATCATTGGAATTGAGACAGGGCAGCAGCGAAACGATCGCGCGAAAGTTGCGTAGTTGTTGCGTTAATTCAGCCGCTGCACGGGAGGATATGATAGTTATGAGTCATTTTCAGATCGGCTGGGCAGAGTATTCTCTGACACCGGATAAAAAGGTATCTCTTGTCGGCCAGTTTGCCGAGCGCATTTCCGAGTACGTGGAAAAACCGCTGTGCGTGACCGCCATGGCCGTAAGCACCGACAGCGATCAGGCTGTCTTCTGCAGCTGCGACCTCGTCGGCGTTTCGTGGTCGCTGCGCGACGCCGTGCGCGAAAAGCTCGCAGGCAACACCGTGGGCCTTGACCCGATGAAGGTCATCATCTCCGCCATCCACACCCATACCGGTCCCGGCTATACGGGCCGCGGCAATTCCTCCGGCCGCTTCTCCAGCAATTCCAGCGGCTTCCGCGCCCTTCTGGAGTCTGAGCTTCCCGCCGGAAAGAAGTATGTGGAGAGTGCCAACGTCACCGCCAACCCCGAGATCGCGCAGGACGACGAGCTTCTGGAGTTCCTCTCCGGCCAGATCGCCAAGGCCGCGCTCGAAGCGTGGGCAAAGCGCGCCCCCGGCGGCTTCTCGAACGCGTTCGGCCGCGCTGTCGTCGGCATGTGCCGCCGCGTGTGCTATAACGACGGCTCCGCCCAGATGTGGGGCAACGCCGAGACCGCAAAATTCACCGCGGTCGAGGGCGGCAATGACTCCGGCATCGAGCTTCTGTACATCTTCGGCGCGGACGGCGAGCTGACCGGCGTCGTGGCGAACCTCGCGTGCCCGGCGCAGTGCGTCCAGCACCGGCTGTTCGTCTCCCCCGACTTCTGGGGCGAGGCCAAGATGCTCCTGCGCAAGCACTTCGGCGAGCACATCTTCCTGCTGCCGCAGTGCTCCGCCGCGGGCGACCAGTGCCCGGTCGACCTCGTCCGCTGGGTCGAGCCGGAAAGCGACGTGCACGATCCGAACCTCAAGCGCACCAACCCGCACAAGCGCAAGGCCGATCCGTCGATGTTCGACCTGTCCGGCATGCGCAAGGCCGGCAAGCGCATTGCAAACGAGATCATCGAGGTCTACAACGAGGGCCTCGACGCCCCGCAGACCGACCCCGAATTCGTACACGAGGTCCATATGATGCAGCTGCCGCTGCGCCGCACGACCTTTGCCGAGGTCGCCGCCGCGCGCCGCCGCATCCATGACTATCTGGCCGAGAAGCCGGGCGACGTCGACTTCAACGACGCGGCCGCGCTGCAGGTCGACCTCGGCATCCTCCGCCGGGAGGAGCTGCAGGAAGTGATGGACATCCTCGACACCGAGTGCCACATCATCCGCCTCGGCACCATCGCCATCGCCTCCAACCCGTTCGAGCTCTTCCTCGACTACGGCAACCAGATCAAGGCGCGCTCCTACGCCGAGCAGACCTTCCTCATCCAGCTGGCCAACGGCACCGAGGGCTACCTGCCCACCGAGAAGGCCGAAAAGGGCGGCCACTACAGCGCGTTCCTCGCCTCCGGCCTCGTCGGCCACGCGGGCGGCGAGCAGCTCGTGCGCGAGACGCTCATGAACATCAACAAGCTCTTTGCAGAATGATCCCCCCGCGGCAGCGCCCCCACGGTGCTGCCGCTGAAAACAGAAATATAATAAGGAGGCTTTCCTATGTCCAAACTGAAATTCGGGTGGGCGGAGCAGTCCATCACGCCTGACAAGAAGGTATCTCTCGCCGGGCAGTTCGCCGAGCGCATCTCCGAATATGTCGAAAAACCGATCTGCGTGACGGCCCTCGCCATCAGCTCCGAGACCGACCAGGCCATCTTCTGCGCCTGCGATCTGGTCGACATCAGCTGGGGGCTGCGCGATGCCGTGCGCGCAAAGCTCGCCGGGAACGACGCAGGTCTTGACCCGATGAAGGTCATCATCTCCGCCACCCACGTCCATACGGGCCCCCGCTACGCCCACCGCGACGATTCCTCCAGCAAATTCACCGGCAACGCGACCAGCTTCCGCGCGCTGATCGAGTCTGAGCTGCCGCCCGATAAGAAGTATATCGAGAGCGCCAACATTTCCGCCAACCCCGACATCGCGCAGCCCGAGGAGACCTTCGAGTTCCTCGCCGAACAGATCAGCAAGGCCGCGCTGGCGGCCTGGACCTCCCGCACCGAGGGCAGCTTTGTCAATGCCTTCGGCCGCGCGCCGGTCGGCATGTGCCGCCGCGTGTGCTATAACGACGGCTCCGCCCAGATGTGGGGCAACGCCGAGACCGCAAAATTCACCGCGGTCGAGGGCGGCAATGACTCCGGCATCGAGCTTCTGTACATCTTCGGCGCGGACGGCGAGCTGACCGGCGTCGTGGCGAACCTCGCGTGCCCGGCGCAGTGCGTCCAGCACCGGCTGTTCGTCTCCCCCGACTTCTGGGGCGAGGCCAAGATGCTCCTGCGCAAGCATTTCGGCGACAAGCTCTTTATGCTTCCGCTCTGCTCGCCCGCGGGCGACCAGTGCCCGGTCGATCTCGTCCGCTGGGTCGAGCCGGAAAGCGACGTGAACGACCCGAACCTCAAGCGCACCAACCCGCACCCCAGAAAGGCAGACCCCTCCATGTTTGACCTCTCCGGCATGCGCAAGGCAGGCAAGCGCGTCGCAAATGAGATCATTGAGGTCTACAATGAAGGCCTTGACGCACCGCAGGCAGACCCCGAGCTCGTGCATGAGGTCCACAACATGCAGCTGCCGCTGCGCCGCACGACCTTTGCGGAGGTCGCCGCTGCGCGCCGCCGCATCCATGACTATCTGGCCGAAAAGTCGGGCGACGTCGATTTCAACGACGCAGCTGCGCTGCAGGTCGACCTCGGCATCCTCCGCCGCGAGGAGCTGCAGGAGAAGATGGACATCCTCGACACCGAGAGCCACATCCTGCGCCTCGGCACCGTCGCCTTCGCGACGAACCCGTTCGAGCTCTTCCTCGACTTCGGCAACCAGATCAAGGCGCGCTCGTATGCCGAGCAGACCTTCCTCGTCCAGCTCGCAGGCGGCTCTGAGGGGTATCTGCCCACCGAGAAAGCCGAAAAGGGCGGCCACTACAGCGCGTTCATCGCCTCCGGCCTTGTCGGCCATGTGGGCGGCGAACAGCTCGTGCGCGAAACGCTCAAGAACATCAATCGCCTCTTCGCGGAGTGATCTCCGCTGCGGCCGCCGGATCTCCGGCGGCCGCTTGCTTTTCCGGCCGTTTTTCGCTCCGTTTGCGCGGTTTTCGGACGTCATATCGACGTTAGATATCTTGAATTTGTCGAAAATCCGCGGATTATCGCGGGTTTTTGACGTGTCAAGTGCAACGTGTTCGAAAGATGCGTTTCAAAGTTGCGTAGAATTTCCGCCGCATAAATTTCTATATTCTGGTTTTCCCCATATTTTGTATCAACTTTTTCGTTTTTGTTCCGTGCGGTAATCTGTTCGTTTTATCGTATTTCATAATTATTTTCACATGAAACAGCATTCTGCACAGTTTTTGCGCGCGTATGTTGTCCGGATTGTGCAAAACGCTCCGAAGCGATTGACGTGCCCCCGAAAAACTGCTAAACTTTGGGTAGCGAACAAAAAACAACAAGGAGGAAAAACAATGAAAAAACTTATCGCTCTGCTTCTGGCTGCGATCATGGTCCTCTCCCTTGCTGCATGTGCTTCCAGCCCTGCGGCGGATCAGCCGGCAAATGATCAGACCACGGCAGACACCACCACGGAAGAAACCAAGACCGAAGAAAAGACCGAAGACACCGCCGCTTCCGGCGACGTCGAAGTCGTCACCTACTACTGCTCCATCGGCGCTTACCTGAACACGCTGCAGGCTGAGGTCGCCAACTGGAACGAGACCACCGGTAAGGAAAAGGGCGTTGAGATCCAGATCATCTCGGACATCAACGACTACTCCAACAATGCCCGCGCTCTGATGCAGGGCGGCACGTTCTACGATCTGATCGATGCCGGTACCAACTCTGCCGACTGGATCGTCTCCGGCTGGGTCCAGGATCTGAACGCCATCGACAACGCTGAGCTCAAGGAGCTCATCGCCGGCTACGAGCCCTACATCCAGAACGGCATCAACATCCAGCAGGACATTTTGGTCGCTCTTCCCCTGGAAGTTGTCCCCATCAAGTTTGCTGTCAACCTCGACCTGTTCGAGAAGAACGGCCTCGAGCTGCCGAAGACCTGGGAAGACGTTTATAACTGCGCCAAGGTCATCACCGAGAACGGCAACGGCGAAGAGTTCGGCTACGGCTGGTGCACCTGGACGGCCGGTATGATCCGCCGCGGCACCTTCAAGGTCTGCATGAACTCCACCGGCCGCGGCTGGTTCGATCCCAACACCGCCACCTATGACTTCTCCCAGTTCAAGCCCGTCCTCGAGATCGAGGCCAAGATGATGCAGGAAGGCCTGCTCCTCGGCGCTGATGACCTCGGCATCGACGAGATCCGCGCGCAGTTCGCCGCCGGCAAGGTCGGCATGTTCTATGCGCCTTCCTATGACTACGGCGTCTACACCAGCCAGTTCCCCGCAGAGTGCAACTGGACGGTCATCGATCCTCCCGCAATGGTCGACGAGACTCCCTACAAGGGCGTTTACCTCGACCGTGTCGGCTGCTCCATCACGGCTCCCGCCTATGAAGCTGCTTCCGATGCGCACAAGCAGGCCATCATCGACGCGTTCATCTTCCTCAACAGCGACGAGCTGAACAGCAAGATCTACTCCGTCGGCGGCATGATCCCCTACAAGACCGAAGTTATCGAGAACACCGAGCTCAGCGCAGACCTCGGCCCGCAGTGGGCACAGTTCGGCGACATCAGCAACTACGCCAGCATGTCCCTGTATCCCGACTCCCTGCTCCCGCTGGAAGGCGAAAACTTCAATACCGTCCTTGACTCCTACCTGCGCGGCGACCTCGACGATCTCGACGCTGTCTGCGCCGATCTGGCCGAGCGCTACAACGCGGCTTACAAGGAGCTGAAGGAATCCGGCGACGTCGACCTGTCTCAGTACGAGTACGCTTACGACATCTCCAAATAATTCATTTCCCTTTTGTTGAATACATCCTTTACGAAAAGGAGGCCGCAGCTGCGGCCTCCTTTTTGCGTGTGCGCACGCCCAAAAGCCTCCCCTGAGAGGGGAGCCTTGGTGCAGGCGCGTCCCCATCATGCCTTCCCCTATGAGGGGAAGGTGGCACGGCGGAGCCGTGACGGATGAGGTGGAGGCACTTGCGTCTACGTGACGCTGTCCAGCCTTGGGTGCGGTTCTTCATTAAATCTTAATCTGTTTGCCGCTTGTTTGTTCATGGGATTTTGGATATGATGATAGCACAGAGAAGAAGACGGAGGAACACGCTATGCAGCATATTCTGGTCTGCGACGATGAGGAAGATATCGTTGCGGCTTTAAAAATTTATCTGGAAGCCGACGGCTACTGCGTCCACGCGGCCTATACCGGCGCGGACGCGCTGAAGATCGTGCGGGAGGAGCCGGTGCAGCTGGCGCTGATGGACATCATGATGCCCGGCATGGACGGGATCACGGCCATGGCGAAGCTGCGCGAGTTTTCCAACATCCCCGTCATCCTGCTCACGGCCAAATCCGAGGATTCAGACAAGATCCTGGGGCTGAGCGTGGGCGCGGACGACTACATCACAAAGCCCTTCAACCCCGTGGAGGTGCTGGCGCGGGTCAAGTCGCAGCTGCGCCGCTTCCTGCAGCTGGGCGCGGCGGTCAAGGCGCCGTCGGTCATCTCGGTCGGCGGGATCGAGCTGGACCACGACGCCAAGCGCGTCACGCTCGACGGCGAGCCGGTCGCGCTCACGCCGAAGGAATACGACATTCTCTACTATCTCATGCAGCACCCCGGCAAGGTCTATACGCCCGCGGAGCTCTACAGCGCCGTGTGGAACGAGGCCCCGGTCGGGATCGACAACACCGTGGCGGTACACATCCGCCATCTGCGCGAGAAGCTGGAGATCGACCCGTCCAATCCCCGCTACCTGAAGGTCGTCTGGGGTAAGGGCTACAAGCTGGAAGGAGACAGGCAATGAAACAGCTCTACGGAAAACTCTGGGTCAAATGCACGGCCATCGCGCTGCTGGTCGTGTTCGCAATTCTTTTTGCCGCATCTGCACTTGGTACCGCATATCTTTTCACTTACGGCGCCTACGCTGACGGCGGCGAGCAGGTGCGCCAGATCGCGGAAAACGAGATCCTCCAGCAGACGAACGGCGACGGCTGGACGGCGCTGCACGCCTGGGTCGACGACGACAAGATCACGCGCGACCTGCTCCGCGAGCGCTATGACCCGCTCACCTCCAACATCTATTTTAAGCTCACCGACAAAGACACCGGCAAGATCCTGTTCAGCACCGGCGCTCTGAACAAAGACGATTATACCGGCAAGGCTTCCGCCTATTATCAGCAGGACATGACCACTTCGCTGGACGACGGCAGCGACGTCACGGTGGTCTATCAGGCCTACCTCAAAAGCCCGCTCGCCCCGCGCGACTCCGCGCTGTATATTATGACGTGGGTCGAACGGCTCATCAGTGCGCGCTATCTGCTGATCGTGCTGGCTGTGCTGCTTCTTGCGGTCTGCCTGTTCCTGTTCATTTTCCTCCTGTGCGCCATGGGCCATAAGGAGGGCGTGGACGGCATCTATCAGTGCTGGCTCAACAGGATCCCGCTCGATCTGTTTGCTCTTCTGCTCATCTTCCTGTTCTACGCATGGGCTACGTTCGTCAGCGAAATCTGGTACATCAACGGCTGGTATTACATTCTTCTCATCCTCGGAACAGCCGCTCTGGCGCTGACGCTCATCCTGAGCGTTGCGGGGCGTGCGAAGGCGCCGGGCTTTTTCAAAAACACGATCGTCTACATGGTCTTCGCGTGGATCTTCCGGGGGCTTGGGCGCATCCCGATGGTCTGGCGGACAATGCTGATCTGGGCAGGCTTCTGCTTCATCGATCTGCTTCTGATGTTTGACGGGAGTTCTGCGGCGGCGCTCTGGTGGCTGTTCTCCCGCGGCGTGCTGACCGTCGGGATCCTGTATCTGGCTTCCAGCCTGAAGCTCCTGCAGAAGGAAGGGCAGGCCATCGCCGACGGCCAGACCGATTACAAGGGCAAGCCCATCCCCCGCTGGCTGCCCGCGCTCAAAAAGCACGAGGAAAATCTGCAGAGCATCCGCTCCGGCATCCAGAAGGCCGTCGACGAGCAGACACGCGCCGAGCGCATGAAGACAGAGCTCATCACCAACGTCTCCCACGACATCAAGACGCCGCTGACCTCCATCGTCAACTACGTCGATCTTCTGGAAAAGGAGGACATCCAGCCGGAGAAGGCGAAGGAATACGTGGACGTGCTGCACCGGCAGTCCGCGCGGCTCAAGAAGCTGACGGAGGATCTGGTCGAGGCGTCGAAGGCCTCGTCCGGCTGCCTGCCGGTGCATCTGGCGCGGACGGACGTGAACGTGCTGCTGAGCCAGCTGGCGGGCGATTATCTCGAAAAGCTCGAGGCCGCGCAGCTCGAGCCCGTGTTCCATCCCGCGCCCTCGCAGCCGAAGATCCAGGCGGACGGGCAGCTGCTGTCCCGGGTGCTGGGGAATCTGTTCTCGAACATCTGCAAATACGCCATGCCCGGCACGCGGGTATATTTTGAGAGCAGCGCAAATGCCGGGATCGTCACGATCACGTTCAAAAACATCTCCAAATACGAGCTGAACATCCCCGCGGAGGAGCTGATGGCCCGCTTCGTGCGCAGCGACCGCTCACGCCATACGGAGGGCAGCGGCCTCGGCCTGTCCATCGCGCAGAGCCTGACCGAGCTGCAGGGCGGCTCGTTCCGGCTGGAGATCGACGGCGATCTGTTCAAGGCCATCGTCTCCTTCCCGCAGGACGGCACACAGGAGCTGCACGCGTGAAGAAAAAGTGGATCTGGCTGCTGCTCCCCGCGGCTTTGCTGCTGCTCATCCTGCTGCACGTACATTCTCTCGCGCGGCTCGCGCCGTCGGAGATCGGGCGGCAGGTCCCGGTCCTCATGTACCATGCGGTCGGCGACGACTGCTGGGGCGAGGAACACCTGTTCATCCGGCCGGCGGAGCTGGAACAGCAGCTGCAGTACCTGTCCGAGAATGGATATGAGACGATCTTTTTTGAGGATCTTGCGCACCTCGAGCGTTATGAAAAGCCGGTCATCCTGACCTTTGACGACGGATACGACGACAATTACACGCTGCTTCTGCCGCTGCTGCAGAAGTACCATATGAAAGCGACGATCTTCATGATCGCGGGCGACATCGGGGGGCCCCACAAGCTGACGCAGCCGCAGCTGCGCGAATTGACGCAGTCCGGTCTCGTCAGCATCCAGAGCCACGGCTGGAGCCATAAAAATATGGCGGCCATGGGCTGGACGGCGCTTGTCTGTGAGCTGCTGCGCAGCAAGCTCGCTTTGACCCTCGCCTGCGGGCGCGTCCCCACCGCCGTCTCTTACCCGAACGGTAAATGCACTGAGCGCACCCGCACCGCCGCCGGCTGGTTCTACGCCTACGGCGTGCGCACCTTCGACGGCACCTACCTGACCGGCACCGACCCCCTCCTCATCCCCCGCACCGCCATCCCCCGCGGCATGACACCAGAACAGTTCCAAGCTGCCTGCCAAGCAGAATAGCCCCCTCGCAAAAAGGTGCAGCCTGACGAAATCAGACTGCACCTTCTATTGGCTGCAAATATTCAAAGGCAACTGCTCACAAATT
>ERZ827440.899-NODE-899-length-37090-cov-6.140489_pt1 | contig 37090 bp, 50 predicted proteins | sample MGYA00519774_ERZ827440 | MGnify/ENA primary metagenome ERZ827440 (study PRJEB31778, sample SAMEA3449302) | human gut metagenome | biome: human gut; feature: human-associated habitat; material: faeces | place: United Kingdom | collected 2010/2012 ... | reverse complement strand
AATGTGGAAATGAATCAGCAAAATGGCTTGGAAGATGTCCCGCATGCAATAGCTGGAATAGTTTTTTTGAACAAAAAATTGTAGAAACCAAAACAGCAACTTCAAAGCCAAAAGAAAAAATTACACCACAAAAATTAAACACATATGAAGCAAAAGACACAATAAAAATACCAACAGGTTTTGGAGAGTTAGATAGAGTTTTAGGAGGAGGCCTTGTAAAAGGTTCGTTAACACTTTTAGGTGGAGAGCCAGGTATTGGTAAATCAACATTAATACTTCAAATTTGTAACAAGATTGCAAAAGCTGGACAAGTATTATATGTTTCAGGGGAAGAATCTGCGGAGCAAATAAAATTAAGGGCAGATAGACTAGGAATAAATAATGATAATATATTATTTTTAGGAGAAACTGATATAGACATAATTAATCAATCTATAATAGAACTTAACCCAAAACTTGTAATAATAGATTCTATTCAAACAATGTACTCAGAAGATATTACAGCAGCAGCACGGAAGTGTAAGCCAGGTAAGGGAAATTACCTCACAAATAATGAGAGTATGTAAATCAAGTGCAATAACAACAATTATAATAGGGCATGTGACAAAAGATGGAACAATTGCAGGCCCAAGAGTATTGGAACATATGGTAGATACTGTTTTATATTTAGAAGGTGAAAGATATTTTTCTTATAGAATTTTAAGAGGAGTAAAAAACAGGTTTGGTTCTACAAACGAAATTGGAATGTTTGAAATGCAAGATAAAGGAATGTGTGAAATAGACAATCCATCTGATATATTAATATCAGAAAGGGAAGATAATCCAGCAGGTTCTTGTATAGTGGCAACAATGGAAGGAACAAGACCTATATTAGTAGAATTACAAGCACTAACATCACAAACAGTATTTGGATATCCAAAAAGAACAGCAAATGGAATTGATTATAATAGATTATCATTACTACTTGCAGTATTAGAAAAAAAGGCAGGTGTAATGCTTGGCTCACAAGATGTATACTTGAATGTTGTTGGTGGACTAAAAGTTAATGAACCTGCAGTGGATTTAGGTGTTGCATTAGTAACAGCATCTAGTTTTAAAAATGTACCAATACCTAAAGATATGATAATATTAGGAGAAGTAGGATTAACAGGAGAAATAAGAAGAATAAACCTAATAGAAAAACGATTAAAAGAAGCGGAAAAATTAGGGTTTAAAAAATGTATAATTCCAGAAAGTAATAAAAAAGACTTGAAAGAAAAATATAAATTAGATATAATATGCGTTAAGAATATTAATGAAGCCATACAAAAAATTGGATTAAGATAATTTAATTAAGAAGGGAGAGTTACTTTTGAGAAAGGGCAAAGAAGATAATATAACCAAAATATTAAGATTAATAGCACCAGGAACTCCCATAAGAGATGGACTAGAAAATATACTAAGAGCAAGAACAGGAGCATTATTACTTATAACAGATAAACAAGATGTACTAAAAGAAGTAGTTGATGGAGGATTTACAATAAATGAAGATTATACTTCATCAAAACTATATGAATTAGCTAAAATGGATGGAGCAATAGTTTTAAGTGGAGATTTAAAAAAGATATTATATGCAAATGCACAATTAATTCCATCACATGAAATAACAACACTAGAAACAGGAACAAGGCATAGAACAGCTGAAAGGACAGCAAAACAAACAGGAGAATTAGTTATAAGTATATCACAAAGAAGAAGTATAATAACAGTATTCAAAGGAAATGACAGATATATTCTAGAAGATACAAATGCAGTATTAAACAAAGCAAATCAAGCAATTCAAACATTAGAAAAATACAAAAAAGTATTTGATAATAAATTAAGCTTATTAAATGAATATGAATTTAATGATATAGTAACATTGCAAAATGTAATAGGAGCAATCCAAAGAGCAGAAATGGTAATGAAAATAGTAGAAGAAATACAAAGGCAAATTTCTGAACTTGGAAGTGATGGTAGATTAGTAAAAATGCAACTAGAAGAATTAATTGGAGGACTAGAAAAAGAAGAAAGGCTTATAATAAAAGATTATATAGTTCCAGGAAAAGGCAAAAATAAAAGAACAGCAGAAGATGCAATAAATAACTTAGAAAATTTAAGCTATGAGGAAATATCAAAAGAATCAACAATTGCTAAACTTTTAGGTTATGGAACATTTGATGATTATGATGAAGTTGCAGTATATACAAAAGGATATAGAATACTTAATAAAATACCAAGAATGCCAAGTAATATAGTAGAAAATTTAGTAGAATCATTTAAATCATTTCAACATATATTGGCTGCAGATATAGAAAGCTTAGATGAAGTAGATGGAATTGGAGAAGTAAGAGCTAGAACAATAAAACAATCTTTAAGAAGAATGCAAGAACAATTTGTGTTTGATAATTTAATATAAAAAGAAAGACTAACAAAAAAGTAGATAACATAATTAAAACGTAAAAATTTTAGAATTTAAAAATATTTAAATGGAAGGAAAGAAAAAAATGAAAAAAGTAAAAAATATTTTATGGGTTATTGCTTTATTAGTAATAATAGTATTAATAGGAATAGTTGGATTTAATTTTTATAAAAAAGCGACAATGGAAGTAAAAAATCCAATAGTTACAATGGAAGTGGAAAATTTTGGAACAATAAAAATGGAATTATATCCCGAACAAGCACCAGAAACAGTAGCAAACTTTATAACACTTGCAAATAGAGGATTTTATAATGGATTAACATTCCATAGAGTAGTAAAAGACTTTATGATACAAGGTGGAGATAAAGAAGGAACAGGACAAGGTTCTGCAACACTAGCAGATTTAAAAGATGATGGAGATAGTAACACAGATTATTCAATAAAAGGAGAATTTGTAGCCAATGGAGTAAATAATACATTAAAATTTGATGAAGGCATAATTGGAATGGCAAGAAACGATTACACTCAATATTCATCATCATTAAAAGAAGAATCATATAATTCAGGAAGTTCACAATTCTTTATTATGACAAAAGCTAATACATCTTTAAATGGATATTATACAGCATTTGGAAAAGTTACAGAAGGAATGGACGTAGTACATAAAATAGAAAATGTAGAAGTAAAAGCAGCAGACAGTACATCAGATAGTTCAAGTAATAATACAGAAGTAAGTACACCAGTAGAAACTGTAAAAATATCAAGTGTTACAGTTGATACACAAGGAATTGACTATGGGTTACCAAATACTTTGACACCATTTAATTACATGTCATGGTTATATAAACAATATGGAATAAACAAATAATAAAACAAATAATTAATCTTGGTCAGCATTATAAATAATTTTAAAATCTAGTAATGCTGACCAAGAAATACAAAGTTTTTAATAAAAATTGAAAAAACAGTTGACAAATGGGGTACATATTAGTTATAATATTAAATGTGCTCTGGTAATGCAAACCGAGATGGTGGATGTAGCGTAGTTGGTTAACGCGCCAGTTTGTGGCACTGGAGACCGTGGGTTCGAGTCCCATCTTCCACCCCATACTTTTAATTTTATATTGGGCTGTAGCCAAGCGGTAAGGCACCAGACTTTGACTCTGGCATGCGCTAGTTCGAATCTAGCCAGCCCAGCCACCGAGAAAATCGTTGAAAATAGCTTGTATCTAAGGATACAGGCTATTTTCTTATTTGTAACCTTAAATAATTTATTATAATTTATAAAAATTGTTTTTCACTAGAACCACAAGGCTTTTCACGGTTTTTAATTTATCTTAATTTTTTATTTTTTAAACTATCAACTAAACATTCTATATTTTTATTTGAAAAATTATGAAGAGTGTTTAGTTGATAATAGAATGTTTAAATAAATGAAAAAAATACAATTGCTGTAATACAGGATACAAGCAGGTTGCAGAAGAAAGGTATGTTTAGTTGATAGCGAAAAATATTAATCTTTTGAATTTTCTAAAGTGTTTGACATACCAATAGACTTATTATTTTTTATCAAATGTTCATTAAGGTAGTATTGATTAACCTTATCAACTTCTCGTTCTTTAAACTTATCAAAAACACTAGTATAAGTATTTAATGTAACACTAATATCTTTATGCCCCATTAATCTTTGAACAACAACAGGAGCCATTCCGACTTTCAATACATCTTGTTCCAAAGGTATGCCTTAAGCTATGAGTGGATATATCAGTAATATTAAATTCTCTTTTTAAAACTCTTTTTAATAATGCATTAACAGTAGTTCTTCTAACATAATTAGAACTTAAAGGCTTAAACAGTAAATCTTCTTTATTATTTATTTGATTATTTGCTACTTTCATTTGTTCCATAATATAAGGTAATAGAAAATCTGGAATAGGTAAAGTTCTTTTACCAGCATATGTTTTAGTTTTATTTCCCATAATAACTTTCCAGTCTTTATCAGTAGTTAATGTCCTACGAATATGTAATCTTTTATTTCCTAAATCAATATCATGTGTAGAAAGAGCAGAAGCTTCACCAATTCTTAATCCCATATACATTTGTAATAAAAAAATATTTCGATATTTGCATTTACTTAAAGGAGTATTTAAAAGCCATTCAGTAAAAGCTTGTTGCTCTTCAACAGTTAATGCTCTTACAATTTTATCTTCTTTATCACTTTTAGGTCTGATAACGTTAGACATGGGATTTGCCATTATATAGCCTTTATCAGTAGCAATATTAAAAGCTTGATTTAATTGTTGGTGAGCTTTAGCTATCATTGAATTACTTAAAGGTGTTAATGAATTTAAGTAATCTTGAATTTCATCAGATGTAATTGTATCAATATTTTTATGAGCAAAAGGATATTTTTCAAGTTTATTTATAGAATGCAAAGTTCTACCATATTGAGCAGGTCCAATTAAATTAGTTTTTAATTTAAGCTCCAAATTGGACTTTAAAATTTCACATAGAGGTATTCCATGATGTTCAATATATACTGGATTTTGTTTTTGATACATAATTGTACTCAAATATTTTTGAGCTTCTTCTTTAGTTTTAAAAGTTTTAGTTCTTAATTTTAATTTTCCTGTATTTATATCATATTCTCGATATTGTGCATTCCACTTTTTTCTTTGTTTATTAAAAAACACATAACCTTCGCCCAATCCTTTTTGAGCCATACTAAACACCTCCTTTTGTAGACATTTTCCAAAGCAAATATGCTGCTAAAGTTACAGTTTTTCTTTTACCAATACATATAGTTGGAAAATCATTTTGTTTAAATAAGTCATAAGCTTGGTTTATTCCAATATGTAAATCTTTAGAAACATCTTGAACAGATAATATAGCAAAAGGATTAGTTATTCTATTTAAATAATTTATTACTACTTGTTCATTTGAATTTTTGTTTTCTTTTGTATCAATTAAATTTGAAGTATTAATATTATTCATTTTCTATTTCTCCATTTCTATTTTTAATTTTATTCAAAGTAAAAACTCCTTTCTAACATTTTTTTGATATATTAGATAAAATTGTTTGAACATTTATTAATACATCAATTAAAAGTTTTTCAAAACTAATATATCTATTATTAGAATTATCAAACGTTTTAGAATAAGTAGATAAAACAGAGGATTTTATAGTAGATGAAGAAGAGGAAAGGGGAGTTTTATTAATTAGATCTTTTGTAAACCATAAAACATCTTCTTGAGATAATGATTTAAATTCTCGTTCATTTTTATCAATATTAACAAGGATAAAATCCCCCCTTATAGTTCTTAAAGGTAAAATAATGTTAGTTCTCATAAAATTATTAAATTTATTATTATTACAAATTATATAGGCACCCTCATAAGGAATAATAGTAAGTTGCTTTTTTATAATCGCTTTTTTTAGAGTAAAAACATTTGAAATAATTTTAATCTCAGGAGCTTTTCCAACTTTTTTATATAGAACTCTAATTGAATTATGGTTTTTGCATTTAAAATAAATTTTATTATCTTTCATTTTCTTCATTTTTTAATACCTCTAAATTATTAGTTTTTAAATAATGTTTAATAACATATTGTTCAGCATATTCTTGAAAATCTTTGAAAGTAGTAGAAGTGCCATCATCATTTCTAGTACCCCATAAAGAATAAGAATCTTTAGTAGTATGTTTATATTCAGTAGTAGACCAGTCGTAATGAAAATAAGAGTTTCCATTTGGACTTTGTAAATATCCTGAACCATCATTGCAACAAATCCAATTCCAACTATTTAATAATTTGTTTTTAGCTGATTGCATTGTTATTGCATTTTCTAAATGTTCAATACACATTTTAAATAGTACCTTTCTTAATTTTATTTGTTTTATATAACAATTCTAAATTATGTTTGAAGTGGTTAATACCTTTAGTTCTTAATTTTATAACTTCATTTTTAGAAAGCTTTAATCTTTTACAAATATCATTTAATCTAAGATTTTCGATATATGAAAGATATAAAACTTTTCTTTCAATTAAAGGAACGATTTTCATTGCCAAATAATAAGTTTCATTTGTAAAAATATTTTCTAAATGATTTATATTAACATCTGCAACATCGGCATTTTCCATGGACTTTTGATAATAGTTACTTTCTAACATTTGAATTATAGTTTCTGTTTCAAGTATTGTTTCAATAACTGAATTTAATTCAGTATCTTTTTGGTTTAATTGATTGATTATTTTAGATTTCATATAAACTCCTTATAAATAAAATTAAAATTTCTAGAAATTTTTAGTTGTTCGAACTGGTATTATGATACTTGTAATTATAGTTAATTGGTAATTTTGTAAAGAATTTTACTGAAATAAACGAATTTATATTAAAATATAGTATTTTGTAAAAATTTGTAAGAATTACAAGAATAGTGGAAAAAAATAGAAAAATAGAAAAAAATGTAAAAATACTTGAAATTTTAGAAACTATGTTATACAATGAGAAAAACTATATTAAGCGTACACTATAATTAAAGCAATATAAAAAATTTGGAAAGGAGGAAAATATTATATAAAAATAAAAGGGGGAATTTTAATGAGGAAAAGAATAGCTATTATAATATATATAGCAATTACAATTTTCTTGCTATTTCAAAATCAAGTATTAGCAAAAGAAAATATTCAAAAACTAGAGGAACTTAATTTTTTAGGAGAAGATAATAATGCAAGAATAACTTCAGATAATTTGATATATCACATAATGAATAAAACATTTTATATAAAAAATGCACTTTCAGGACAGTATTTAGATGTTTCTAACGGCCAAAGCACAAACGGAACTAATGTTCATCAATATAAATATAATGGTACAAATGCACAAAGGTGGTATATTAATTATAATAATGATGGAACATTTTCATTTTTTTCGAATGTGGGAAATAACATGGTTTTAGATATTTCTAATGCAAGTACAGAAAATGGAGCAAATGTTCATATATATGAATATAATGGAACAGATGCACAAAAATTTAAAATAGGAGGAACTGATTCAGCAGTTTATGTTATAGTAACTAAAGTAAGTAATTATACTAAAGCAATTTCTACTTGTAATGCAGGATGTGATTTAGGTGAGAATGTACATCAATACAATTATATTGGTGCTTGGAATGAACGTTGGATACTGGAACCAGTAGAAAAAGATGTTGATTTAGGAGCTAAATATGCAATGGATAACTATAATTCATATGTTCCAGCATATCCAAATTTAACTAATATGGGTGGAGATTGTACTAATTTTGTTTCACAAGCGATGCTTGCATCTGGCATTCATATGAGAGATAATTGGAATATTCATAGGAAAAATACAAAATATAGTACACCATCTAGATACCAATTTAATGAGAGTTGGGAAGCAACAGATCCAAGCCCATGGATTAGTGCTCAAGAGTTTAGGGAGTATTGGAAAAATAATATTTCGGCAGGTTATAAAGCTACTGGTAGTCAAATCTTAGAAAATCCAGCACTAGCATGGAATATACCATTTAGTGAAGGCGATGTAATACAGATGGCGAATAGAAAATCAGATGGAAGCTTAGGAGAATCCCATCATAGTATGTATGTATCAGGCTATGTAAATGATGGTACTAATAATACATATTTATTGACATATCATTCAAATAATGTATTGAATAAAAGTTTATTAGATATATGTAGAAGTTATCCAGATGAATATTTTTTATTTTATTTATTTTAGTAATTATAAAGGGGGAATTTTATGAAAAAGAAAACTAAATTAATTATACTCTTAATAATAGTTATAATAGCGGTAATAGTAATTCCTATTGCAATTTATGCCTCAAAAACTATAAGTGTACACTTTCCGACGGATAAGGAGATAGAGGAGGCAAATATCCAAGAAAAAAATAATGCATTAGCTAAAAAGGAAGAATTTGCTAAAAATAATATTTCAAATGAAAATATAACATCAAAATATGAAACAGCTGAAGTGCAAAAAGGAGATGATCCATTTATAAATGAGCAAATAGCTCAATTAAAAGAAGAAGATGCTAAAAGAGTAGCAATAATAAAGAAGTTTTATCCAGAAGAGTATGAAGATATATTAGAAGAATCAAAAAATGAACAGGATACTGGTATTGTAGAAATAACGAAAAGTCCATTAAAAAATTATGAAAAAAGACTTTATGATTTAATTCTAAGAATATTAGAAGAAGAAAATTTAACTACTGATGAATATGAAATATTAAAAAAAGATATAAAAATTAGTATGGATAGTATAGAAAAAGATGAGAGTTTATTAGCAAGAGCAGAAAAAATATTAGATAATAAAAATTAAAATATTAAAAAATATAAAGTAATAAAATTATCAAGAATAACACTTAAATAATTAATATTTAAGTGTTATTTTTACTTTTAATATAATAAATTAAAGATTTTCAAAATCATAAGTATCAGTAATATCAAGATATAAAATATTGTGGTTATTCAAATTTTGTTTTTCTAATTCGGTAATTTTTATTTTTTCAAGTAAATCATCTGTAAAGTCTAAATCTTTTTTTGATACAATACATTTGCGTATGCTAGGAACATATTCACCATTAGTACAATGAAAAGTACCAAGCATAGGAGAGTTAGTACCTCTTGCAATATTGACAATAAGATGCGATAATTCAAATCGAAAATTATTTTCTTTGTAATTTTCAAAGACAAATACAGCAATATGATTGTCAGTTTGTAAATAACCAGAAAGGTAGATAAAATCTTTTTTATATTCCATAAAATCTACTTTACACAAGTCTGGTTTTGAAGTAAGTTTTAACCTAAATTTTGCTTTACCATATTTTTTAGATTTTGGATAATATGCTATATAATATAAATAGAGAATATCCGTATTAAAAGGATTGTTAATAGTTTCAGTATTGATAATTTTTTGACTATTATTAAAAAGCTCATATTCATATATTCCTAGTGCATCACATATCAAATGAATTTGTTCAGCATTTGGAATTATTTCACCAGTTTCATATCTTGCAATTGTGGCAGAAGTTTTATTTAAAATTAAAGCCAGGTTTTCTTGACTTAATCCCCTTGCTTTTCGAAATTTCCTAATATTTTCACCAAAATCAGTTTTACTAAAAATGGACATATAATCACCCCTAATATATATATTATATCACAACTTTACATAATATAAAAGATTTTATTGAAGATACTGGTAAAATATGGTATAATTAAAATACTATAAGCATGGAATGGCTAAAAGCTATTTTGCAAGTTTGCAATACTTGTATTCAATTATGATTTGAAATTCAAGCATTGCAACTGCTTGGACTTTGTAAGAATGACATTTGTTATCTTCTTTTATCATAATTGAAAATTACTTATAGAATATAGTGAAAGGAGACCAACAAATGGAAGAAAGAGAATTTTGCTTAGATGGTCGGAAGTCCAGGAGCATAAGAAAAAGGGGGAAAATTCCCCCTATATATTTTAAATATATTGAATTTTATTTATATCTTTAGTATAATTAAGTTAGTTAATTTAAATTAGTTGCAATAATTTAAATTAATTATATAGCTTTAGGTAGAAATATCTAGAGAAAAAATACAGGGGCTTTTTCCATTTGTTGGTCTCCTGTATTTTTTATATAAATTTATAAAGTATTACGTAAAAAGTAACATTTTATGAATTTACAAATATTAGAGTTAAAATTAAGAAATATTATTATAAATATAATAGAATTTAGTAAAAAAAATTACGTGATGTGTAAAATCTATTGCATAGCATGTAATTTTTTATATTTTGAAAAAGAAAAATAATTTTGGTATAGTATTTGTAAAAGATAGAATTTAGGAGTTAGAAAAATGAATTATATAATAACAATTTACAATATATTAATGGAATTAGGGTTATCGCCATCGTTAAAAGGGACTAAATTATTAATACAAGCTATACAAATTGTTGTAAATAGTAATAATGAATTTATAATTTTTGAAAATGTATATAAAAATATTGCTAATAAATATGATAATTTAAATTCTACACAAATTAGAAATTCTATAAAATATGCCATAGATAATAGAGAAGAACAAAAGTCAATAACTAATTTTAAAAAAATATTTGGATATGATTATAATAAATATTATTTTACTAATAAAAATATAATTGAAGAAATTTCAAGAATCATAAAATATGAATATAGTAAGTAAAATACAACAAAATACAGCATATATAAAATATATATGCTGTATTTTGTTGCATTTATTATTTTTTTGGCTTTTCATAATGCATAATATCTTCCAAATTACAATCAAGAACGAAACAAAGTTTAGACAAAACATCTTTATCATATCTTTCTGCAGAGCCTTCATAATATCGTTTTATAACTTTGTGGTGTAAACCTGTTGTTTTTACAATTTTACTCACAGTAATACCTTTTTTATCCATAATGGTTTTTAAATCAAAAACTATTTTACCATAATCTTTATATAAAAAAATACTATTATCTTCTAACATATATATTCCCTCCAAAATAAATATTAACAAAGAAAGTGGATATTAAACAGCTGTTTATTTATACGGGTATATATGTTCAAAAATAATTATTTATGTTATAATAAGTTTACTTACTATAAAAAAGAGATAATAAATTTTATCTCTTACGTTTTGGAACACGTCTTTTATCTACGGTTAGACGTTTTATAAATAATTCATGTGGTTCAACTTTAAAAATATTTGAGATATGGTCAATATAATCAATAGATATGTTTCGCTTGCAATTTTCTATTTCTGAAACATAACTAGGACTTGTACCTAATAGTTCGGCAAAGTGTTCTTGAGACCACTTATTTTTTAATCTAAAATATATAATATTGTTTGCTAATATTTTTCTAGTTTCTGCCACGAATACTACCTCCTTGACCATAATCAATATTATTCTAGTATGATTTGAATTTTTATAACATACTACTAAAGCAGAAGTTATAACAAAGCATAAATATAGTAAGTAATTTTTTTAGAAAGGAGGTAAACGATGTATAACGAATTTATTATCCTATTTATTATTATTTTTATTATGTTTTACAATATTTTATATCAAAAAAAGGAAATTAATACTAAAAAAGAAACAATAAAAAAATTATTGGCAGAATTAGAATATTATAAAAAAGAGTGCAAATCATTAAAAGATATAGTAGATATAAACCACGAAATTGGATATATTAAAATTGATAGTTTTATTGATGAATCTAAAGTAGAACCTATATATAAAGGAAAAAAAGCATTAATAGGGGATTACTTAGAAATGTCTTATATTAATACAAAGACTGTTCTAGAAAACTTAGGGTTTGAAGTTGAAGTAGCATTAAGTTGTGCTGAGGTAATAAAAAGAATAAGTGATGGAGAAAAATATGATATTATTTTTTCTAATAATGTGTATAGAGATAATAGAGGAAGTAAATGTTTAGCTGAATTAAAAAGAATTGAAGGCTTTAATATACCTGTTGTTTTACATACAATTTCAAAAAATAAAAGAGATTATTTTATAAATGAAATTGGATTTGATGAGTATATAGAGAAACCTATTACACAGGAAAAAATAAAGCCTATTTTAGAGAAAATATTATTGGATAGGAGTAAATAAAAATGATTAAAAAATATAAAATTATTTATCTATATAATAAGCAAGTTTTTAAAGAGGAATGTGAAGCAAGAAATGTAGATAAATTTGTTAGTGATTTAGTAAAAAAGAAAATTGAAATAATATCTGTTATTGCAATGCCTAATGATGATTAATATAACACTAGACTGTTAACAAAATGCTTGTTAACAGTCTAGTAGGTATAAATATTATTTTTCAAAATGTTTGATAAAATCATCTACAATATTTTTTAAAATTCCAGAAGGAAAATTAAAAAGATGTTTTACGACCTCAAAGGTTTTATCAATATAATTTTTTAATCTATTATTTTCTGTTTTTAATTTTACATTTTCAGTCTTTAGATAAGTATTTTCTTTTTGTAATTGTTCAGCTTTATTAATTAATGGATATGTTTTACTAAGTTGTAATTTTAATTTATTTGTATATTGTATTAATTCTTTGTTTTGCTGTAATATTAAATTAGTATTTTTAGTGGAAATAGATTTAATTTGTTCGTTAGATAATTCATATTTTATATTTTCATAATTAGTTATTTGCTTCAAAGTTTCAATAGGAATATGGGTATTATCTTTAGTATTGCCACGTTCTAAATCAAATCCGTTTTCAGTCATATAAGAATAAAATTTATCTTGTAATTGTCTATAACTATCTTTTCCTTTCCAATATTGGCTACAAGCAATTTTATCAATTGTGTTTCCTTGTTTATCTTTAGTATGGATAACAGGAACAAAAACTAAGTGAAGATGTGGTGTTGATTCGTCCATATGAACTTTTGCAGATATAATGTATTTTTCGCCTAAGTTTTTATAATTTGCAACAAAATCGTAAGCAGTTTGAAAATATCTTTTTGTTTCATCTATTCCGATTGCATCAAAAAATTCTTTATCAGAAGTAATGATAAATTCACAAGCTATATTTGTAGTTTTTATAATTCTACCTTGTAAGTTATTTTCTTGCTGTAATTTTTTTATAGCATTAGAATATGTTGTATTACATTGCTTTAATGAATAATTTTTTATAGAACTATTTTTATTGATGTCTTTATTTGAATAATTAGTATTTTTTCTTTCGTTATGTTTATATAGTCCTGCTAAATTATCTATTTTGTAATTTGCATTTCTAATTATTGCATAACTCATTTTTAAAATTCCTTTTTATTATAGATAGCCTTCGAAGGCTTACTTAAAATAAAACACCTCCAATGATTTTTCTTAAATAAACTTATTTTGAGTTTCTAACATACTAGAACGTCGCAGACGTTCTGTATGGTCAGGGAAAATACTTTTCCCTAACAACCCTTTTTTAGAAAGATATATAATAAAATTTTTCAAATTTTATCAAATATCTTTCTTGGCACGATTAATATTTAATTTATTTTGCCTATGCTCATAAATAAAATATTTTAATCGTGATATAAAAATATTCGCTTTTAAGCTCATATTTTTATAATTGATTTTGCAAGCTAAAGCTAGCAAAATCTTGTAAGTATTTTCTTTGTAATATTTAGTTAGTTATAATTTTTAGTAATTTATTTTAATTTTTTATAATTTTTATCAATTTTTTTATAATAATAAAAAATATATGGTAATTTAAAGTAAAAATGTGCTATAATATATAGCATAAAGTAAAAAAATAAGTAAGGAGTGTGAATATTTATGGTATATACACTTTGTAAATATCCGGATGAAACAGAAGTGGTTTTTTCAGATATTCGTAAAAAAGACAATGGAGAAGAATATATTAGGGTATCATTTGAAAGACCTACTGAACATGGATTTGATACAGTTGTTTTTGAACTTCCTAGCTATAAAATTGTAGAAAGAGAAGGAAAATATTCAGATAAAGAAGTAGAAGAATTCAAGCAAATAGTTGAGAAAGGCGCTCATTTATTCTTTAAATATGCACGTGAAGGAGGTTTTGAATTTGCCTAATTTATTAGAAGTAATGCGGTTATAAAGTTTACTTTTGGTCTAATGAGAACAATGAGCCTATTCATGTGCACATTTCTAAAGGAAAACCAACTGGAAATGCTACAAAAGTGTGGCTTACGAAAGTAGGAACGTGTATATTAGCTAACAATTCAAGTAAAATTCCCAATAGTGAATTAAATAGAATATTAGATGTTATTACAATAAATTATTTTAGAATTGTTTCAAAATGGAAAGAAGTACAAGGTATAGAAAATATTAAGTTTTATTGTTAATAATACTATATATCAAATGAAGAAGGGAAAAAGATTAAATGAAAAAATTCAAAAGTGTATTAATAAAAATAGTTATATTATTAAGTATAGTATATTTGATTGCTAGTGCAACATATATTACTAAATATATTGATTTTGGAACACCACCTACTATAGTAGGAATGGGGTACAGTCAGGAAACCAATATACTTCGAAATTTTATGGGATTACCATCAACTTATAGTACTTATGAAGGAATATCACCTATATTCTTAATTGAATCAATTATAAAAATTATTATTGCAATAATTCTTATAACTTATTATCTAAAAAAGGAAAAAAAGATAAAAAATAAAACTAGTACAGATATAACTATATTTATATTAGTTATAATTGCATTAATTATTGGAATAAATATAGAATAATTAATAGAAAAATTAAGAAATAAAACGAACAAAAAGTAAATGAAATTAATTTAAAAGCCCAAGAATTGTTAAATTAAGTATTTTAATTTAGCAATTCTTGGGCTTTCAACATAATATAAGAATCACTAACACTAAATAGTTATAATCTTTTTAGTAAAATCCAAATTATTACAAGAATCAAAATCATAACCAATAGAATAAACATTAGTAGCCCAAATATCCTTTTCAAGAACAGACTTCAAGTTTTTATTTGAAGAAGTATCAATAAAACGTTTAACAGAAGTAATAATATCCAATTTAGGATTAGCTTTTGCAATCTCAGAAATTAAAAATTTACCACGTTTATTAAAACCTAAAACTCTAATATATGGATTTACTTTTTTAGATAGTGCCATATCTTTTTTTGTTATACCAAGTAAACTGTAAATCAAAATTCTTTGTATTCTAGTAGAAGTATAACGCTTTGATTTTATCAAATTTAAAAATTCATTAACTGTGTTACAAGAATTTGCAACTTTTTTAATAGAGTTTTCTAAACCTTCTGAAACATCGGGTAATTCAGCGATTTCGCTTAAAGACATTTTTCTTAAATTATAAATAATTTGTCTTTCAAAAACAGATAAATCAGGAATAATATGTCCTTGTTTTATATTATCAATTAATATTCCATAACTAGGAGCTGGTACAAGTTTTCGTAAAACTTTAAAATTTCCGTTTTTAATAATATTTCTAATAGCAGTAGCACTAGCAATATTTCCAGAATAACTAATATCATTATATCCAGCTTCAAATCGTGTTATAGCAACAGGTTTTATTATACTATTATATTTTTTTAAAGATTTCATATATTCTAATCCCAAAATATTATTAGGACTAGAAAGTACATTTAAATATTTTCTAATGTCTCCCAAGTATAACATTAAAGCATTTTCACGAGCTTTAGGAAAAGAAACACCTTTTTTTAATTCATTAGCTAGTAACATTTTATAAGCTTTAGGCTCTTTATAAAGTACATCAGCAATAGGTTCTAAAAGATCCATGTCAGAGGTTTCGGCACCAAAAGCAAGATAATCGACAACTTTTAACGAATTTAATATTTTTACAGCTCCATCTGCAAAATTTTCAGCACTAGATGTAGCATACAAAGTAGGAAGTTCTAAAACTAAGTCAACTCCACAATTTAAAGCTATTTCAGCTCTAGACCATTTATCAATTAATGCTGTACTGCCACGTTGTGTAAAATTACCACTAATAACAGCAACAGTATAACTAGAACCAGTTAATTTTTTTGCTTGTTCTAAATGGTATAAATGACCATTGTGGAATGGATTATATTCTGCAATAATACCTAAAACTTTTCCCATAAGAACCTCCTTGTGTAAATCTATTTTTATTGTTATAATACTATCATAAAAATACTAAAAAAACAATCACGAAATATAAGGAGTGAATTAATATGGATAAAGTTGTAATATATACAGATGGAGCATGTTCTGGAAATCCCGGACCAGGAGGATGGGGAGCAGTTTTATTATATAAAGAAAATAGAAAAGAAATTTCTGGAGGAAAAAAAGATACAACAAATAACATAATGGAATTAACTGCAGTAGTTGAAGCATTAAAATTGTTAAAACACCCTTGTGAAGTAGAATTGTACAGTGACAGTGCATATATTGTGAATAGTTTTACACAAGGATGGATATATGGGTGGATAAAAAATAATTGGAAAACATCATCAAAAGAGCCTGTAAAAAATAAAGAAATTTGGCAAGAATTATACAATTTAACAAAGATACATAAGGTTACATTTAATAAAGTAAAAGGACATAGTGATAATGAATTAAATAATAGATGTGATGAGCTTGCACGTAATGCTATTCCATAAATATTACATTTTAATTACATGGAAGAATTTTGTTGAAAAAAATAAATGTTTTAAGTATAATAAAATTGTAGAAGAATGGAGGAATACAAATGAACACTTTTGCTGATTATATTTTAGAAGAGCAAGATTTAGCTGCAAAAATGGAAATAGTATATTATTTATCAAAAAAATCAAAAATATTTTTTGATAAGTCAGTAGTTTTTAAAACAGAAATAGCAAGATTATTTTTAAATTATTCTAAAATAGAGGTGGATGAAAATCAAATTTTAACAGCATGTTTACTATGTAATATAAAAAAAGTAGATAATGCTCAAGATATTGAAAGTGTTCATACATATGCTAAAAAAGGAGCAGAATATTTAGAAGGATTAGGATTTAGCAAAAGATTTTGCAAGATTTGTGAAGAGGTTAATAGATATAGCGGAAGTAATCCTAGAGAAAAAGAAAGTGATATATTAGAGTTAATAGATCAATTTGGTGGAATGTTATTAGATAGACCTGAAAGAATCGGGTTTAAACCAGATGAAGCACTTGTATTATTAGAACATAGGAATTTAAAAGGTGAATATAATAGATATTTAGATACTTTTATGAATTTTGTTGATTTTATCGAAAAAATTAATATGAGTGGAGTAACAAGTATGCCAGCTCTAAAAAGATTATATAAAATACATAATGAATCATCAAATGTAATTGACTTTATAAAAGAAGTTGTATACAGCTATGAACCAAAACTTGATAAATTAATTGAAAAGCAAATAGATAAACTAGCAAATGACATGTTTGAAGATGTAGAAAATCCTAATAGACCACTATTTAGTGAAGAAACAACTAAAAGAGTAATGAGTCATATAAAAGAAGAAGTAGTTGAAATAAAAAAATAAAAAATTTGAAACTTTAATCAAATGTAGTGAATTAAATGGAGGAGCAATATAAAATGTATGAAATATTTGCAGATTTACATGTACACATAGGAAGAAGTGAAAATGGAAAACCAATAAAAATAACAGCAGCAAGATCATTAAATTTTGCAAACATTGCAAAAGAATGTGCTGATAGAAAAGGAATAAATGTAGTAGGGATAATAGATTGTGCATCACCATATGTTATAGAAGATATAGAAAACTTCTTAAAAACAGGAGAAGCATATGAATTAGAAGATGGTGGAATTATATATAAAGATAAAGTATGCATAATTTTAGGAAGTGAAGTAGAAACATCAGAAAAAGGTAGAAATGGAAAAAGTGGAAGTGCACATAATGTTTGTTATTTTCCACATTTAAGTGATATAAAAGGATTTTCTAATGAGTTAAGTCATCATTTAAAAAATATAACATTAAGTACACAAAGAACAGATTTATCAGGTTATGATTTAGTTGAAATGGTAGAAAGATATAATGGGATATTAGTTCCTGCACATATATTTACACCACACAAAAGCTATTATGGAAATTGTACAGATAGACTAGAAAATGTATTTAAAGAAAGATTTGATAAAATATTTGCAGTAGAATTAGGTCTAAGCTCAGATACATTTTTAGCAGATGAAATTTCTGAATTAGAAACAAGATCATTTTTAACTAATTCAGATGCACATTCATTACCTAAAATAGCAAGAGAATATAACAAAATGTTAGTAGAAGATATCTCATTTAAAGAAATTGTAAAAGCCATGAAAAATGAAGATGGTAGAAAAATACTTGCAAATTATGGTCTAGATCCTAAACTTGGAAAATACCATAGAACATATTGTGATGATTGCAATAAAACAATAGAAACAAAAGAACCTGTTGAAACATGTCCAATGTGTGGAAGTAAAAATGTAACATTTGGAGTTTTTGACAGAATAGAATTAATAAAAGATAAACAACAAACAAAAAGCCCAGAAAATAGACCGCCATACATATATCAAATTCCACTTGGATTTATACCAGGAGTTGGTGGAAAAACTATTCAAAAATTATTAGATAATTTTGAAACAGAAATGAATATATTACATAAACTTACAAAAGATGACATTGAAATGGTAGTTGGAGAAAAAGTTGCAAACAATATAGAAAATGCAATAAGAGGAAATTGTGAAGTACATGCCGGTGGTGGCGGAAATTACGGAAAAGTCACTGTGAAATAAGAACAAATTTTAATATAAAGTTCTAAAAATCTCTTTATCGAATACACATTATGTATAAAAGATAAGGAGATTTTTTATGAAAAGAAATATTATAAAAATAAAAGAAATTATAAAACAACATATAAAAAATAATAAAAGAGAATACATAATAGTAACATTAATATTTATAACAGGAATTTTCTTGGGAGTTTTACTTGTGAATAATATTAAAGAAAATCAACAAACAGAAATAACAGAATATTTAAATAATTTTATAGATAAAATGAAAACAACAGAAAAACTCGATAATTGGAGTTTATTAAAAACAAGTTTAGCACAAAATCTAATTTTAGGAATCTCGATATGGTTCTTTCGGAACTACTGTAATAGGAATACCAATAGTATTTGGAATTGTATTATATAGGGGATTTTGTTTTGGCTATACGGTATCTATGTGTGTAAAAATATTAGGAATGTCAAAGGGATTAATATTTACAATAGTAGATTTTTTATTACCAAGTATTTTATTAATACCAGCAATATTAGGAATAGCAGTTAGTGGCTTTAAATTGTACAAATCTATAGTAAAAGACAAGAGAAGAGATAATATAAAATTAGAGGTATTAAGACATACTGTATTTTCAATTATAATGTTATTAATTATGTTTACTTCTTCTATTATAGAAATATTTATATCTACAAATTTCTTGAAATTAATAATAAAATATTTTTGAGAAAATGATAAAAATGTATTTACTTTTTAACAATAGTTTGATATAACATATATGGTTTATGTAAATAAATTATTTTTAATATAGATGATAGGGGTAGAGAGAAAATGGATAGACAATTAAAATTCTTTTTTGAATTTCTAGAAAATGAAAAGAAATTATCAGAAAATACATTACAATCATACAAAAGAGACTTAAAACAATTCAAAAGATATATAGAGGCATGTGAAGTTCATTATAATAGAGTTAAAGAAGAAGATATAAAAGACTATATTAGAGAACTACAGGAAAATGGTAAAAAACCATCTAGTATTTCTAGATGTATTGCATCAATAAGATCTTTTTACCAATTTGTATTAAAAAGAAAAAAAATAAAAGTAGATCCAACAGCAAATATTCAAGCACCTAAAATAGAAAAAAGAGTACCAAGTGTATTAACATCAAAAGAAGTAGAATTATTATTAGAACAACCAAAAGACATAGATTTAAAAGGAACTCGTGATAAAGCAATGCTAGAATTTGCATATGCAACAGGAATGAGGGTAACAGAAATAATATCTCTAAATGTAGAAGATGTTAATTTAGAAGAAGGATATGTTGTATGCCATACAGGAAATAAACAAAGAACAATACCATTAGGAACAATGGCATTAAATGCATTAAAAGAATATATAGAAGATGCAAGAGATATAATGATAAAAGATGAAAATGAAAAATCATTATTTGTTAATGTAAATGGAAAAAGATTAACAAGACAAGGATTTTGGAAAATTATAAAATATTATAAAGAACAAGCTCATATAACAAAAGATATTACACCACACGTATTAAGACATTCATTTGCAACACATCTTTTACAAAATGGAGCAGATTTAAAAGCAATTCAAACAATGTTAGGACATTCAGATATATCTTCAACACAAGTTTATATGCAATTTCAAGATGGAGGACTAAAAGATATTTATAAAAAAGCTCATCCAAGAGCTTAAGTTGAATATTATGTAAATATGTGCTATAATAACTATGTAACAATTAAACAGCAGAATGCAGTATAAACTGCAGAAGGGAGTAGTACAAATGTACTCAAAGACAATAGAAATACTTGAAGAAGCAAAAAGAGAAGACAAGGGGATAACAATAGTCTTAACTAGTAAAGTTGAACGGAATTATTTTCCAATATACTTAACATTTAAGGATAGTAGTAATTATCCGTTTATAAAAAACACAACACATCATGTGATTTTTGACGAAACTAATTTACAGATAGATTTACAAAATGATCCACCTGTAGTCAAAATGACTAGTTATCCATTTATTTCTGTAAAAATAAGGAGCTTTTGTACAGATTCTTATTTTGAACAAGGTTCAAGGAAGCAACCTATATATGCATATATGTTGCCAGGAATACTTTATTGTGAAGAAGGAATTCCTGTATTGCAAGAATCTTTGCAGTGGCGTAATAGTATTTCGGCAAGAAGTAGAGTTTAAAAGTTCTAAGTGTTGCTTTTTCAAGTTTCTAGAAAAAATCAGTAAGTATGTTATACTTGCTGATTTTTTTATATCATAACTAATTTATATCAAGCATGTACTAGACATAACAACGAAAAAAAGATATAATATAAACGAAAAAATTATTTAAAAATCAGAAAGAGAAAAAATATGAAGAAAAAAGTATTATTTATATCAAGCACAGGAGGACATTTAAATGAAATGCTACAATTAGCGCCTATGTTTGAAAAATATGATTATCATATAATAACTGAAAAAGATGAAGCAAGTGAAGCTTTAAAAGATAAATACAAAGAAAAAATATCATTTTTACCATATGGAACGAGAAGTAAGTTATTACAATATATATTTAAATACACAAAATTATGTTTTAAAACAATATATTATTACTTTAAATTAAGACCAAAAGTAATAATAACAACAGGAACACATACTGCAGGACCAATGTGTATATTAGGCAAAATATTTGGAAGTAAAATAATTTATATCGAAACATTTGCAAATAGAAATAAAAAAACAGCAACAGGAAGATTAATATACCCAATAGCAGATTTATTTATTGTACAATGGGAAGAAATGTTAACACTATATCCTAAAGCTGTTTATGGAGGTTCAATATATCAATGATATTAGTATTATTAGGAACACAAAATAATAGTTTTCATAGGCTATTAGAAGAGTTAGATAAATTGGTAGAAAAAAAAATAATTGATGAAAAAATAATTGTACAAGCAGGTTATACAAAATACGAATCCAAAAACATGAAAATATTTGGCTTAATACCTCAAGAAAAATTGGAAAAATATCAGGAAAAAGCAGATTTAATAATTACACATGGAGGAGTAGGGTCAATTATAAGTTCAATAAAAAAAGAAAAAAAAGTAATAGCAGTACCTAGATTACATAAATACCATGAACATGTAAATGATCATCAATTGCAAATAGTTGAGAACTTTAGCAGTAAAGGTTATATTATAGGAATAAAAAAAATTGAAGAACTAGAAGAAGCTATTTTAAAAGCAAAAGATTTTAAACCTGTAAAATATGAAACTTCACCAAAAGGTGAAAATAAAATAATAAAAATAATAGAAGAATTTATAGACAATATTTAAAATATAGAAGAATAAAAATATTTATAAACAATTTGGCATTTTTTGAATTTGTTTATAGATTTTTAGAAATGGGTGATAGTAAAAAATGGAAGATGATAGAATTATGAACCCTGGAATAGAAGGAAATGAGGAAGAACGCTTAGAAAAATCCTTAAGACCTCAAAATTTGGATGAATATATTGGTCAAAACAAAGTAAAAGAAAACATGAAGATATATATAGAATCAGCAAAAAAAAGAAATGAACCATTAGATCATTGCTTATTATATGGACCACCAGGACTAGGAAAAACAACACTTGCAAATATAATTGCAAATGAAATGAAATCTAATATAAAAATAACATCAGGCCCAGCAATAGAAAAGCCAGGAGATTTAGCAGCATTATTAACAAATTTGTCAGAATTTGATGTTTTATTTATAGATGAAATTCATAGATTAAGTAAAAATGTAGAAGAAATATTATATCCAGCATTAGAAGATTTTACTTTAGACATAGTAATAGGAAAAGGACCAAGTAGCAGATCAATAAGATTGGACTTACCTAAATTTACATTAATAGGAGCAACAACTAAAGCAGGTTCATTAACAACACCACTTAGAGATAGATTTGGGATAATCAATAGATTAGAAATGTACTCAGAAGAAGATCTAGCAAAAATAATAAGAAGATCAAGTAAAATATTGAACATTGAAATAGAAGATGATGCATCAATGGAAATTGCTAGAAGATCAAGAGGAACGCCTAGAATTGCAAACAGACTTTTAAAAAGAGTAAGAGATTATGCAATTGTTTTAGGAGATGGAGATATTGATTTAAAAATAGCTAAACATGCATTAAATCAACTAGAAATAGACGAATTAGGGTTAGATGAAATAGATAGAAAATTATTAGAAACAATGATAGTTCAATATCAAGGAAGAGCAGTTGGAATTGAAGCATTAGCAGCAACTGTTGGAGAAGAAATAGACACAATAGAAGATGTATATGAACCATATTTAATTCAAATAGGGTATATTGCAAGAACACCAAGAGGTAGAAAAGTATTACCGCCAGCATATAAACATTTAGGCTATGATTTTTTAGGAATGTAGAGGATAGTATTAATGAAAAAAATATTAAATCAAGTAAAAGAAATAATAAACAAAACATGGTTTAAGATTGCTATTATAAATGTTGGAATATTTGTAATAGCAAATATTTTATATTCACTAAAATATGAGCAAATAGATGATATGATAATGTATGGACTATATTCAGGGCTAGATGGAACATATAACATACATGGAGTATATATACATCCTGCAATATGCTTTATATTAAGTATACTATTTAGAATTTGTCCAAGTATAAATTGGCATACAATATTTTTATTATCAATGCAATTTATATGTTTTACAACAATAGGAACAATATTAGTAAATAAGAGTGAGAATAATAAGCTATCATATATAACATATTCTGTTTTTGCTAGTGTTTGTTATTTATCACTTTTATTATTAATTCAATATACATCAGTAGCAGCATTATTAATGGCAACAGCATTTTTTATTATATTTGATATAACTGAAAAAAGTCAAAAAAACAATAAAAAATTATTATTTGCAATTACTTTATTTGCAATAGGAATTATGACAAGAATGCAAAGTATTCTTATAATAGCACCATTTTTTGCAATATATTTTATATATAAATTAGCAAATTTTATCAAAAATAAAACTTCAGAAAATAAGCAACAATTATTTTCATTATTAAAAAAATATATAGTAATAGCACTTATAACAGCTATTGTATATATCTCAAATATACTAATTTATAATTCAAATGAAATTTATAAAAATTACATAGAATATAATAATTTAAGATCAGAACTACAAGATTTATCATATACGAACTATGAAGAAAACAAAGAAATATTTGATGAAATTGGATGGTCAAAAAATGATCATTATTTATTTTATACATTTAATTATGGTGATGAAAATGTATATAGCAAAGAAAATTTGCAGAAAATAGTAGATTACAAAAAATCAAAAGGTGAACAATATAATTTAAATACAAATATAGAAAATGTGTGGGAAAACTTAGTAGAACAATTAAGAAATAGTAACAAATATATATCAATAATGTTATTTGTAGCATGTATTTTAGCTATATATACAAATGATAAATATAAAATTTTTTCTGGTATCATATTAATAACAACGATAGGAATAAATGTATTATTTATTGTGTTAAATAGGGCTATGCTTAGAGTTGTAATACCTGAATATATATTAGGAATAGCATTATTATTATATTATATAAAATATAATAATAATGAAAAAATAAACAAAAAGATTTATATGATTTTAGCAATATCAATTCTTATTGTAACAGCATATTCAGGAGAAACATATGAATTTAATTATAATTTAAACAGTTTTAATAGTTATGCAAAAGTAATAAAATACACAAATGAACATAAAGAAAATACATATTTATATACTGCGCCAGCTTTACAATTTAGATATTTAGCGTATTCTGTATACGAAATGCCACCTAAAGGAGCTTTTTCTAATTTGAGAGTCCTTGGAGGATGGGATATATTTACTCAAAATTACTATAATTTTAAAGAAAAAAATAATTTACAAGGAACTTTTGAAGATTTATTAAAAGATAATGTATACTTAATAGATGGTGATGTTAGCTGGTCAGGAGTATATTACCAAAATTATAAACAGCACATAATACAATTTATAAAAGAACATTATGGAAAAAATGTAAAATGTGAAAAAATACAAACAATTGATAATGTATATATTTATAAACTAACAGAGGATAATGAAAAATAAATTTTATTGAAGAAAGGAATGTAGTAAAAAATGAAATTATTATTACATACATGTTGTGCACCTTGTAGTGTATATTGTATAGATTCTTTAAGAGAAGAAGGAATAGAACCAACAGTATATTGGTATAATCCAAACATACATCCATATATGGAATATAAGGCAAGAAGAGATTGTTTAAAAGAATATACCAAAAATATAAATGTACAAGCAATATTTGAAGAAAATTACGGATTAGATGAGTTTTGCAAAAATGTAATAGGAGATTTAGAAAATAGATGCTCAAATTATTGTTATAGAGTAAGATTAGAACAAACTGCTAAATATGCAAAAGAAAATGGATATGATAGCTTTTCAACAACACTTTTAGTAAGTCCATATCAAAAACATGATGTAATAATTAAAGTGGCAGAAGAAATGGCTATAAAATATAATGTAAAATTTTTATATAGAGATTTTAGAATAGGATTTAGAGAAGGTCAAAATAAAGCCCGTGAATTAGGATTATATATGCAAAAATATTGTGGATGTGTGTTTAGTGAAGAAGATAGATATAGTAAAAAAATTATGAAAGATAAGGAAAAAAGTTAGAAAGATATACCAGTTTGAAAGGATTAGATTTTTAATGAATAGAACTAAAAGAAAAATATTCAATACTGCAGTTAAACTATTTGCAGAAAAGGGATATGATAATGCAAGTACAGAAGAAATAACAGCTGCGGCAGGAGTTGCAAAAGGATCTTTATATTATCATTTTTCAAAAAAAGAAGATATATTTGATATGTTACTTGAAGAGGGAATTGGATTGCTGAAAAATAGTGTAGAAATTAAGACAAAAAAATGTAATACATCATTAGAAAAAATAAAAGCAGTAATTTTAATAGAAATAAAAGTAATAGTAAAATATGAAGATTTTTTAAATGTTGTGCTTTCTCAAATATGGGGGTCAGAAGAGAAAAATCAGAAATGTAGACAGGTTGTTTTTGAATATATAAAAGTTTTAGAAGAAATTGTTAAAGAAGGAATAGATAACGGAGAATTTTACGAAAGTGATGTTGAAGCAACGGCATCTGCTATATTTGGTGTTACAGTTTCTAGTTTATTATATAGATTAAAGAAAAATAGAAAAGTAGATGTTGAAAAAATTTATACAGGTTTTATAGATAATGTAACAAGGACTTTAAGTAAAAATATATAAGATAAAAATATTAGATTTATAAAAAATCTAATATTTTTTTGCCATAAAAGCGCAGAAATACATTATACTGACCTCCCAAATTAAAGACAATACACAAAAAATATGGTATAAAAATTCTAAATGATTTGAAGGGGAAAATATTAATAGTTAGGAGTAAATGTATGAATAAAAAAGAAAATGAAATTGTTGAAATTTCAAATTTAAAAGATATGTTAAATAAAACAAAAAATATATATGCAAATAATATTGCTTATAAAATAAGAGTAGAACCAAATAGATATAGAACAATTACTCATCTAGAAGTAAGAGAAATGATAGATAATTTAGGAACAGCATTAATTAGTTTGGGATTAAAAAATAAAAGAATTGCTATAATTGGAGAAAATAGATTTGAATGGGAAATAGCATATTTGGCAGTGGTTTGCGGAGTTGGTACAGTAGTGCCACTAGACAAATCTTTGCCAGAAAATGAACTAAGAAAAGTAATAGCAAGATCAGAAGTCGAAGGAATTATTTATTCAGGTAAATATGAAGAACAATTAAAAAAGATGGTATTAGAGGGAGTTGGAAATTTAAGAACATTAATTTCTATGGATGCAAAAACAATTCATAATGGGATATATTCTGAAACAGAACTAATCCAAATAGGAAATATTCAAATACAAAATGGAAACAGAGAATTTTTGGATAGCAAAATAAATCCAGAGGAAATGAATATTATGCTATTTACATCAGGAACTACATCTGAATCTAAAGTAGTTGCTCTTTCACACAAAAACATATGTGAAAATTTAATGGATTTAGCTAAAGTTATGGATATAAATGAAAATGATAAAATTTTATCTTTCTTGCCAGTTCACCATGTATTTGAATGTACAGTTGGATTCTTATTTGCGTTATACAAAGGAGCACAAACTTCATTTTGTGATGGAATTAAACATATAGTTCCAAATTTAAAAGAATATGAAATTTCATTTGCTTGTTTTGTACCAGCGATATATGAAAATATGTATAAAAATATAGTAAAGAAATTAGAAAAAGAAAATAAATTAGAAACAATAAATATGTTAATAGAAAAAAATAAAAATGCATCAATGGAAGAAAAGAAAAAGATTTTTAAAGATATCCATAATATATTTGGTGGAAATATCAGATTATTTATAAGTGGTGCAGCACCATTAGATAAAAAAGTCGAAGAATGGTTTAGAAGTGTTGGTATTAACTTATGTCAAGGTTATGGACTGACTGAAACATCTCCAGTTGTTGCATTAGAAAGAGGAGAGTTTATAAGACCTGGTTCAATTGGAACTAAATTGCCAAGTATAGAAGTAAAAATAGATACTCCTGATAGTGATGGAATGGGAGAACTTTTAGTTAAAGGTCCAAATGTAATGTTAGGTTATTTTGGAAATGAAGAAGCAACAAAAGAAGCAATGATAGATGGTTGGTTCCACACAGGTGACTTAGCTGTAATAGATAATGATGGATATATTTTTATAAAAGGTAGAAAAAAGAGTGTAATAGTTCTAAAAAACGGAAAAAATATTTTTCCAGAAGAAATGGAAAACTTGGTAAATAGAATACAAGGAGTTAAAGAATCTTTTATATATGGAAAATCAATAAAAAAAGATAAAGATGATATAAAAATATATGTAAAATTAGTTATAGATAAGGAAATATTAAAACTAGCTTATAATGCAGAAAGTGATGAAGAGATACATAAAATCTTAAATACAAAAATAAAAGAAATAAATGACAAAATGCCACCTTATAAAGCCATAAGAGGAATATTAATTTCAGAAGACCCTTTGATAAAAACAACAACAGGAAAGATAAAAAGACAAGAGGAATTAAAGACAATAAAATAACAAAAAAGAGGAGCACACAATTGAAGAAAAATTTAAAAGGATTACAAACCAATTATTTAGGAAAAAATTTTTATTTTTTTGATAATATAGATTCTACACAAACTGAAATTTGGAGAAGAATTGATAATAAAAAAATAAAAAATGGAACAATAATTATGGCTGATATTCAAACAAAAGGAAAAGGAACTCATGGGAGAATATGGCACACAGATGAAAAAAATAATATAGCATTTTCAATGTATATAGAAACAAATGATGTAGTAGAGCTATTTGAAGGAATAACTAAAGAAATAGCTAAAACGATACAAGAAATTTTAAAAAGCAAGTATAAAATAAATGTAGAAATAAAATATCCAAATGACTTAATGATTAATGGAAAAAAAGTGGGAGGAATATTAACTGAAAGTAGAGTAAAATCAGACTTGATAAAATACATTGTTATAGGAATAGGAATAAATACTAATAAAAGTGAATTTCCAGAAGATATAAAAGAAATAGCAACATCTATAAAACAAGAATACAAGATAAACATAGATAAATATGAATTTGTTTCAGAATTTTGTAACAAATTTGAAGAAAAATTAAACGAAAGGATTAAAAAAATATGAAAATAGGTTTCTTATTTCCAGGTCAAGGATCTCAAAAAGTTGGAATGGGTAGAGATTTATATGATGAATATGAAGAAGTTAAAACTATTTACAAGAAAGTAAAAGAAATAACAGAAATTGATATAGCAAAAGTTTCTTTTGAAGGACCAGAAGAAATATTAAACAAAACTGAAATAACACAACTTGCAGTACTTACTCAAAGTTTAGCCATACTTGAAGTTTTAAAAAGATACAATATAAAATCAAATATGTTAGCAGGATTAAGTTTAGGAGAGTATACAGCATTAATTGAAGATGGAGTATTAGATTTTGAAACAGGGATAAAAATAGTTCAAAAACGAGGACAAATAATGCAAGATTTTATACCAGAAGGAAAATGGAAAATGGCAGCAGTTATGGGGGCAGAAGAAGAACTTGTAAAAAATATATGTAATAATGTAAAAGGATTTGTAAAGCCAGCCAATTATAACACTATTGGACAAATAGTTATTTCAGGAGAAGAAGAATCAGTATTAGAAGCAGCAGAAATATTAAAAGAAAGTGGAGCTAAAAAAGTAACAATATTAAACACAGCAGGACCATTTCATACTGAAAAATTAGACAAAGCAAGTCAAGCTTTTAAAGCAGAATTAGAAAAAATTAATATAAAAAGCAAAAATTCTAAAGTTTTAAAAAACCTTGATGGAAAAAAATATAAAGTAAATGACAACATCTGTGAAATTTTATCAAATCATATTACAAATCCAGTAAGATTTACTAATTGTCTAAAAGAAATGTATAAAAATGGAATAGATACTTTTATTGAAATTGGACCAGGAAAAACATTAAGTGGATTTGTAAAAAGAATGAAATTTGAAAAGCCAATTAATATTTTAAATATAAATTCTGTAAAGACTCTAGAAAACGTTTTAACAGAATTATCAAGAAAGGAAAACGATTAAAATGAATAAAGTAGCTTTTATAACTGGAGGAACAAGAGGAATAGGGAGACAAATTGCAATTACACTTGCTGAAAACGGATATGATATAGCTGTAAATTATAGAACAAATAGTAATGCAATTATCACATTAAAAGAAGAAGTTGAAAGAAACAATGTTAAATTTATAGCTGTACAAGGTGATGTGTCTAAATATGAAGATACAGAAAATATGATAAATGAAATTATTAGACAATACACTAGAATTGATGTTTTGGTAAATAATGCAGGAGTAACTAAAGATACACTTCTAATGAGGATGAAAAAAGAAGATTTTGAAGATGTTATAAACATCAATTTGGTTGGAACATTTAATGTAACAAAAAATGTTATACCATATATGATGAAACAAAAAAATGGAAGAATAATTAATATTTCTTCAGTGGTTGGAATTAGTGGTAATGCAGGGCAAGCTAATTATGCGGCCTCAAAAGCAGGCATAATTGGTTTTACAAAAAGCTTAGCGAAAGAAGTTGGAAGTAGAAATATATTAGTAAATGCAGTTGCACCAGGATTTATTGAAACACAAATGACAGACGTTTTAAAAGAAGAAGTTAAAGAAGAAATTTCAAAAACAATACCATTAAAAAGAACAGGAAAGCCAATTGATGTAGCAAATGTTGTTAAATTTTTGGCATCTGAAGATAGTTCATATATCACTGGTCAAGTTATAAATGTAGATGGTGGAATGTTAATGTAAGGAGTGAATTATGCATGGAAAGAAGAGTAGTTATAACTGGAATTGGTGCTATAACACCAATTGGAAAAAACGTACTTGAAACATGGAATGGAATAGAAGAAAAAAAGTGTGGAATAGACAATATTACGCTATTTGACAATACAAATTTTAAAACTAAATTAGCAGCAGAAGTTAAAGAATATAATTCTAATGATTATTTTGATGTAAAACAGGCTAAAAGACTTGATAGAACATCCCAATTTGCAATTATTGCTGCAAGAGAAGCTGTAAAAGATAGTAATATTACAAAGGAAAATACAGATTTTGATAAAACTGGAGTTTTTATAGGATCAGGTATAGGTGGGCTTAGAACTATACAAGAACAATGTGAAATAAATGTAAAAAAAGGAAATAGAAGAGTTTCACCAATGTTCATTCCAATGTCAATTGCTAACATGCCAGCAGGTAATGTTTCAATAGAATTTGGATTTAAAGGAGAATCCACATGTAATGTTACAGCATGTGCATCATCAACACAAAGTATAGGAGAAGCATTTAGAACAATAAAATATGGTTATGAAGATGTAATAATAGCAGGAGGAGCAGAATCATCAATATGTTCTGTTGGAGTTGCAGGTTTTGAAAATATGAAAGCATTATGTTTTTCAAATGATAAAACAAGAGCTAGTATTCCTTTTGATAAAGAAAGAAGCGGTTTTGTTATGGGAGAAGGTGCTGGAATGTTAGTACTTGAAGAACTGGAACATGCACAAAAAAGAAATGCTAAAATATATGCTGAAATTATAGGCTATGGAGCAACTTCAGATGCATATCATATTACATCTCCTTGTCCAAATGGAGAAGGTGGTGCAAAAGCAATGAAAAGAGCAATTGAAGATGCAAAAATCAAACCAGAAGATATTGATTATATTAATGCACATGGGACATCAACACATTTAAATGACTCTACAGAAACAATGGCTATAAAAACGGCATTAGGAGAAGCATCTAAAAAAGTGATGATTAGTTCTAGTAAAAGTAACATAGGACATTTACTAGGAGCTGCAGGAGCTGTTGAAGCAATTATTTGTACTAAGGCCATAGAAAAAGGAATAGTTCCTCCTACTATAAATTATATAGAAAAAGATGAGGAATGTGATTTGGATATTGTGCCAAATGAACCTAGAAAAAAAGATATAAAAATAACAATGTCTAATTCATTAGGATTTGGTGGTCATAATGCCTGTATTATTCTTAAAAAGTGGGAGGAAAGATAATGGAATATGAAAAAATAGAAAAATTAATAGAAGATATGGGAAAATCAAAATTAACAGAATTAGAAATCGAATTTCCAGAAGGCTTGAAAATTAGTATGAAAAAAGAAAATGGAAAAGTAGATGAAAAAGAACATTCTAAAAATGATGTAGATGAGCTAATAGAAGAAAATACATCAAGAAATATAGTTAGCCAAGAGCAAAATTATGAAAAAGGGAATATTGTAAAATCTCCTATGGTTGGAACATTTTATCTAAAGCCATCTCCTACTTCAAATCCTTATGTAGAAGTAGGAAAAGAAGTAAAACAAGGTGAAATACTTTGCATTATTGAAGCAATGAAATTGATGAATGAGATAGAATCCGAATATTCAGGAAAAATAAAAGAAATTTTAGTAAAAGATGGAGAACCTGTTGAATATGGGACTGATCTTTTTATAATAGAATAGGAGAAAAAAGATGTTAGGTAAAAACGAAATTGAAGAAGTAATACCACAAAGAGATCCGTTTTTAATGATAGACGAAGTTGAGAATTTTATTCCAGGTGAATCAGCTGTTTGTTATAAAAATGTAAGTGAAGATGAATGGTATTTTAAAGGACACTTTCCAGGAAACCCTATAATGCCAGGAGTATTAATTACAGAAAGTTTAGCACAAGCAGGGGCTATTGCAATACTTTCAATGGATGAAAACAAAGGAAAAAATGCTTTGTTTGGTGGGATTGATAAAATGAAATTTAAAAAAATGGTTGTACCTGGAGATAGGTTAAAATTAGAAGTTAATATAATAAAAAGAAAAGGACCTATTGGTATTGGAAATGCCGTAGCGACTGTTAATGGTATAGTTGTAGCCAAAGGTGAACTTACATTTGCAGTAGTGTAAAACAAAAATCGCAAAATGATAATGTTTTAAAGAGAGGAAGAGAAGATGTGAACAAAATATTAATTGCAAACCGAGGAGAAATTGCTGTTAGAATTATAAGAGCATGTAAAGAAATGAATATTAAAACTGTTGCTGTTTATTCAACAGCAGATAAAGATGCACTTCATACAAAACTAGCTGATGAATCGATTTGTATAGGACCAGCAAATTCTAAGCAAAGTTATTTAAATATTAAGAACATAATTGAAGCAGCCAATATTACAAAAGCAGACAGTATTCATCCAGGATTTGGATTTTTATCTGAAAATTCAAATTTTGCTAAAATATGTGAGGAATCAAATATAAAATTTATAGGACCAAAATCAAATGTTATTGAATTATTAGGAAATAAAGCTAATAGTAAAGAACTTATGAAAAAAGAAGGAGTGCCTGTTATTCCAGGATCAGATGGACCTGTAAAAGACCTTAAAGACGCAATTTTAATTTGTGAAAAAATTGGATATCCTGTTTTATTAAAAGCATCATCAGGCGGTGGAGGAAAAGGAATTAGATTATGCAATTCATTTGAAGACTTAGAAACAAATTATAATCTAGTTAAACAAGAAGCTAAAAATGCCTTTAATGATGACGAAATATATATAGAAAAATTTATAAAAAATCCAAGACATATAGAAATACAAATATTGGCTGATGAATATGGAAACATAGTACATTTAGGAGAAAGAGATTGTTCGATACAAAGAAATCACCAAAAAATAATTGAAGAAACACCATCAACAATTGTCGACGAAAAATTAAGAAACAAAATGGGAAATATTGCAATAAAAGCAGCTAGAGCAGCTGGATATACAAGTTGTGGAACTATAGAATTTTTAGTAGATAGTGACAAGAACTTTTACTTTATGGAAATGAATACTAGAATTCAAGTAGAACATCCTGTTACAGAAATGAGAACAGGGATAGATATAGTTAAAGAGCAAATAAAAATTGCTGCTGGAGAAAAACTAAAATTTAAGCAAAAAGAAATAGAATATAAGGGTCACTCAATTGAATGTAGAATAAATAGTGAAAATCCAAATAAAAATTTTATGCCATGTCCAGGAAAAATTAATGGAATAAATTTACCAGGAGGAAATGGTATAAGAATAGACAGTGCAATATATAGTGGATATACAATTCCACCATATTATGATTCGATGATCGCAAAAATAATTGTACATGGTAATTCAAGAAATGAGGCTATTAGTAAAATGAAACGAGCACTTGAAGAATTAGTTATAGATGGAGTAGAAACTAATAGAGATTTTTTATTTGATATAATAAGAAAACCTAATTTCATTAGAGGTGATTTTGATACATCATTTATTGAAAAAGAAATGAATAAAGGAGAAATGCATAAATGATAGTTGATAAAATAAAAAAAAGAGAGAATAAAAATATATCAAATAAAAAATCTAATATTGATATTCCTATTGGAAAATGGATAAAATGTGATAAATGTAAAGAAATAATATATAAAGAAACTCTAAAAGAAAATTATGATATTTGTCCTAATTGTGGTCATTATTTTAGAATGCATATAGGAAGAAGATTAAAACAGATTATAGATGAAGGAACTTATAAAAGATTTGATTTAAAAATTGACACAGTAAATCCATTAGAATTAGAAGATTATCCAAAAAAATTAAAAAAATTAAGAGAAAAAACTAAACTTGAAGAAGCTATTGGTTGCGGTATAGGTGAAATTAATGGAGAAAAAGTTGTAATAGGGATAATGGATAGTGGATTTCTTATGGGAAGTATGGGAGCTGTTGTTGGAGAAAAAATCACATATAGTATTGAAAAAGCAATAGAATTACATTTACCATTTATAATGTTTTCGACATCTGGTGGTGCAAGAATGCAAGAAGGAATAATATCACTTATGCAAATGGCTAAGACAACAGAAGCACTTACTAAATTGAATGATGCAAAATTGTTATATATTTCAGTTCTAACTGATCCAACTTATGGTGGAGTCACAGCATCATTTGCATCATTGGGAGATATTATACTTGCAGAACCTGGCGCAATGATAGGTTTTGCAGGTCCTAGAGTAATTGAACAAACAATAGGAGAAAATTTACCAGAGGGTTTTCAAACTTCTGAATTTCTATTAGAACATGGATTTATAGATAAAATTGTAGAAAGAAAGGATTTAAAAGAAACAATATATAAATTACTGCTTTACCATAAAGGAGGCGATAACTTTGAAAGAAAATAAAAAATTAACAGCATGGGAAAAAGTTGAAATTGCTAGAAATCCTGAAAGAAAAACATCATTAGATTATATTGATAAAATTTTTGATTCATTTATGGAATTACATGGAGACAGAAATTATAAAGATGATAAATCTATAATATGTGGATTAGCAAGAATTGGAAAGCAAAATTATACAGTTATTGCGCAACAAAAAGGAAGAAATACTAAGGAAAATATTGAAAGAAATTTTGGAATGCCAAATCCAGAAAGTTATAGAAAAGCAATTAGATTTATGAAACAAGCAGAAAAATTTGGAAGACCTATAATTACATTTATAGATACAAAAGGAGCATATCCAGGAGTTGGAGCAGAAGAAAGAGGAGCACGGGCAAGCTATTGCAGAATCAATATTTGAAATGGCAAAATTAAAAGTACCAACTATTTCAATTGTAATAGGTGAGGGATCATCAGGTGGAGCATTAGCAATAGGAGTAACAAATAAAATTTTTATGTTGGAAAATGCAATTTATTCAATACTTTCACCAGAAGGATATAGTAGCATTTTATGGAAAGATTCAACTAAATATAAAGAAGCTGCTGAAAAAATGAAATTAACAGCAAAAGATTTATATGAACTAAAAATCATTGATAAAATTATTAGTGAGCCAGAGATAATGTCAGAAGAACATTTTAATATTATCTCAAATTCTTTAAAAGAAGCAATAATACAAGAAATTTTAAAATTGAAAAAATTGAGTGAAAAAGAAATAGTGGAAAATCGATATCAAAAATTTAGAAAAATATCAGGATTTATGGAGGTTTAAGAAATGTTATTAAAAAATAGAACAATTTTAATAATGGGAATCAGAAATAAGTGGAGCATTGCTTATGGTATTGCAAAATCTGCTTATGAAAATGGTGCCAAATTATTATTTACATATATGGGTGAAGAAAATAAAAATAAAATTGAAGAATTAATATCTGAGTTTTCAGGAAGCAAAGCATATGTACTAAATGGAGCATCAGAAGATGAAAAAGTAAAAGAAACATTTATGAAAATAAAAAAAGAAAATGGTAAAATTGATGGAATAGTACATGCTATTGCACATGCAAATACAGAAGATTTGCATAATGATTTTATATATACATCAAAAGAAGGATATGCTCATGCAGTTGACGTAAGTAGTTATTCATTTGTATTAGTTTCAAGAATAGCAAAAGAAATAGAACTATTAAATGAAAATGCCAATTTAGTAACATTGACATATCATGGTTCAACAAAAGTACTAGATGGATACAATGTAATGGGTGTCGCAAAAGCAGCCTTAGAAGCAAGTGTAAGATATTTAGCAGAAAATTTAGGCAAAGAAGGAATTAGGGTAAATGCTATCTCAGCAGGACCTATAAAAACTTTATCAGCTAAAGGAATTAAAGACTTTAATACTATATTAAATGTTGTAGAAGAAAAAGCACCATTACATAGAAATGTAACAACAACTCAAGTTGGAAATGTTGCAACATTTTTATTAAGCAATATGTCAGATGCAATCACTGGTCAAGTTATATATGCAGATAGTGGTTATAGCATAATGGGAGTATAACAATAATAAAAGAAAGGGATAATAAAAATATAAAGTATCTCTTTCTTTTTTCTTTGTTTTATAGAAAAAATTAAAAATATTCAAATATATATATTGTCTTTATCTAAAAGTAATGAAATATCTAAACAAAAAGAAAAATGGCTTGAGGAAAATGTTAAATTTATACCAAAAGAAAATTGGATCATTTTAACAAAAGAAAAAGGTGAATATAATTCAGAAAATATTGTAGAATTTTCAGGTACTCCTGAAGCAGGAAAAACGACATCGATTCGGACAATAGCTAATATGCTGAGAAATGACGGATATAAATTCTATAAAGAAGGAATGTGTAAGAAAGAAGAATATGATGAGTATAAAAATACATTCCTTTGAAAAATTATTTTGTGATAAAGAATTAGTACAGATAGATTTCATAGATGTTTATACAATGAATGACACAATTTATGGAATTATTACTAAAAGAATGTAAACTTGAGAAAACACAGAAACAAATGATTCTGTGTTTTTATATGCAAAAAATCATAGATAAATAATGTATAATAAGTAAAAAGCCCCAGAAACTATAAAATAGATTCTGAGGTTTTTGTTACTAGAAGGATTGAAAATCAACAATCTTCTTCTGTAATGACAATGTTAATCTTTGAGCTGCACCTCCACCAACTCTTAAAGAATCAAATAACTGTTTTTCTAACTCTTTTTCGAGAAGTGAAAAAATCAATTTTTGTGCAGGTTCTTTTCTGGAATCCAATGTTAGATGAGCAATGACTTCGTCAAGCTCAAACATATCGGTTGTTGGAAATGTTTGCTTTAAAGCTTTACCGATATCATTATCTGCTTTGACTTGAGAAATAATAT
>ERZ827440.896-NODE-896-length-37114-cov-4.169433_pt1 | contig 37114 bp, 34 predicted proteins | sample MGYA00519774_ERZ827440 | MGnify/ENA primary metagenome ERZ827440 (study PRJEB31778, sample SAMEA3449302) | human gut metagenome | biome: human gut; feature: human-associated habitat; material: faeces | place: United Kingdom | collected 2010/2012 ... | reverse complement strand
TGTAGGATATTTGGTTAATAATGCGATTGGTTATTTAGAAGATGATATGCCAAGAATGGTAAAAACACCTTGGAATACAGAAGAAATTCCTTTTGAGGAAGCAGCAGAGATTGGAACAAGAAAAGTAATAAGAGAACATTCTACAATTGGAATATTAGTAACAACAGATGGTTCTATCACTGACATTCCAAGAGAAGATTACATAGAACCCGAAGAGAGAGTAGTAAAAGAGCTTAAAGAATTGAATAAACCATTTGTTATTGTACTAAATTCCAGTGAACCAGAATCAGATTATACCAGAGCATTAGCACAAAGATTAGAAGAAAAATATGAAGCTTCTGTAATACCAACAAATTGCGAGAACTTAACAACAGAAAAAATTGACGAAATATTTGGAAAAATTCTATATGAGTTCCCTATAGAGAGAATTAATATAACATTTCCAAAGTGGGTAGAAGGGCTTCCAGAAGACCACTGGTTAAAGGACGAATTATATGATGAGATAAAAGAAACATTCATGAACATAAAAATTCTAAAACAAATAGACAGCAGAATAACATTATTACAAAATACAGAGGTAATATCAAACAGCTTAATAAATGAAATACAACTTGGAAGCGGAAGCGTAAACATAACAATAAACTTACTAGACGACTTATTCTACAAGATACTTACAGAAATATCAGGAGTAGAAATTACAAATGAAGGAGAACTTTTCTCAAGTATGATATCTTTTGCAAACGTAAAGAAATCTTACGATAAAATTGCAACAGCACTTCAAGAAGTAAACACAAAGGGATATGGCATAGTGAGCCCATCAATAGATGAACTAATACTAGAAGAGCCAGAAATGGTAAAACAAGGATCGAGATATGGTGTAAAGTTAAGAGCAAAAGCACCATCAATACACTTGATAAGAGCAGACATAGAAACAGAAGTATCACCAATAGTTGGTAGTGAAAAGCAATCTCAAGAATTAGTTGAATCTTTACTATCAGAATTCGAAAGTGACCCAAAGAAAATATGGGAATCAAACATATTTGGAAAGAGTTTACACGAGCTAGTAAACGAAGGATTACAAACAAAACTAATGAAGATGCCAGAAGATGCACAAGAAAAATTACAAGAAACCTTGGAAAGAATTATAAATGAGGGAAGCGGAGGACTAATCTGCATAATACTTTAGAATAAGCTATATAGAAGAAGATAATAAAAAGGTCGCCCAATAGGGACGCCCTTTTTTGGGCGAAATTTAAAATTGTATATATTTAATAATTTTTCATTAAACGAAAAGTTAAATGTAATTCTGTAAAATAACTGCAAATTGAATGAGAAAAAGCAAGATTTGCTTTAAAATATTAATTTTTTTTGATTTGTTCTGTATACTTTTTATTGCATAAAGATTCGTATTGTGGTAATATAGACACAGATTTGCGAAAAAATAATATTATATAGTGAATTTATATGATTACAGAAAGGAGTTTATTTGCAAATTTGATTTAAGACAAATTAAAAATCTGCAAATATCACAGCGACGGAAATGACAGATACAGTTATTAAAGCAAAAAAATTATTAAAAGAAAATAATCAAGAAGATATAATAAAAATATTAGACAAAATAGATACAGAAAAACAAGAAAAACTTGCAAGAGAGATATTAAAATTAAATTTCAAACAATTACGTGACTTATATAAAGAAACAAAAGAAAGGCCTGAAATATTAGAGAAAAAGATAGAACATATAAAATATAGCAATAAATACAAATTATCAGAAGAACAGACTGAAGAATATACTAAACTTGGAGAAAATGTAATAAAAAATAAAAAATATGCTGTTGTTACAATGGCTGGAGGTCAAGGAACAAGACTAGGTCATAAAGGACCAAAAGGAACATTTAAGCTAGAAGTTGAGAATGGACCAAAGTTTCTATTTCAAATACTTGCAGAAAATCTTGAAATGGCCAATAAGAAATACGATATAGTAATACCATGGTACATAATGACAAGCACAGAGAATAATGAAGAAACAGTAAGATTTTTCGAAGAACATGAATATTTTGGATACCCAAAAGATAGTGTAAAATTCTTCATGCAAGGAAATTTACCACTATTATTCCATAATGGAGGACTTGTATTAGACCAAGATTACAACATAAAAGAAGCTGCGGACGGAAATGGTTGCATATATAAGGCAATGGGAGAAGCAAAGATACTTGACGACATGAAACAAAAAGGAATCGAATGGGTATTCATAGGACCAGTTGATAATGCATTATTGAACATGGTTGATCCGATACTTGTTGGATTAACAATAGCAGAAAATCACCAAGCAGGATCAAAATCAATTTCAAAAAATAGTCCAAGAGAAAAAGTTGGAGTATTTTGCAAAGCAAATGGAGTTCCATCAGTTATAGAATACAGTGAGCTTCCAGAAGACATGGCAGAGCAAATGGACGATAATGGAGAGCTATTATATGGAGAGGCACACATAATGTGTAACTTATTCAGTTTACCAGCTTTGGAAAAAATATCAAAAATAAAATTACCATATCATGTTGCAAACAAGAAAACTCCTTATATGAATGAAAATGGAGAATACGTTGAAGCAACAGAACCAAACGCATACAAATTTGAAGCATTCATATTTGATGCATTTAACTTCTTTGATGATATTTCGATACTAAGAGGAAAACGTGAAGAAGATTTTGCTCCAATAAAAAACAAAGAAGGAAACGACAGTCCAGAAACAGCAAAAAAATTATATAATGAATATTGGAGAAGATAAAAAAGGCAAGTAATTTTTAGTATATGCTAAACACTAAAAATAATAATATTACAATGGTTAAAAAATGAATTGCCTGTAAAATATAAGGGCAAGGAAGGAATATGAAAAATGGAAGAATGCAAAATTAGTAATTTATATAGTTTAGATGAAACGATTGCAAAAGATATTTTAATACAATATACATATCCATGGGAAGTGCTACCACATATTGAAAAATTTATACTAGAATTAGGGAAAAAACTTCCAAAAGAGGAATACAATCAAATAGGAGAAGATGTATGGATTCACAAAACAGCGAAGGTATTTGAATCGGCATACATACATGGACCAGCAATAATATGCAAAGATGCAGAAATAAGACACTGTGCATTCATCAGAGGAAAAGCAATAGTGGGAGAAGGTGCAGTAGTAGGAAACTCTACAGAACTAAAAAATGTAATACTATTCAACAAGGTACAAGTACCACATTACAACTATGTAGGGGACTCAATCATAGGCTACAAATCACATCTGGGAGCAGGTGCAATTACGTCAAATGTAAAATCAGACAAGAAATTAATAGTAATAAAAAACGGAAAAGAAAAAATTGAAACTGGAATAAAGAAAATCGGAGCGATGGTAGGAGACAATGTAGAAGTAGGTTGCGGAAGTGTTCTAAACCCAGGAACAATAATAGGAAAAGAAACAAACATTTATCCACTATCATCTGTAAGAGGAGTAATACCAGATCACAGCATATACAAAAACAAAAATGAGATAGTAGAAAAACAATAATGCAAGTGTATTGTATTTAATACATTGAGCAAAAATGAAAGACAAGAATAAATAAAAAAGAATCAAGAAAAAATGAAAAAATAGCCCAAAGGAGATGTCCCTTTAGGGCTAATTTTTTATTGTTGGTCTGGTACAAAATAATCTACTACACCATAAATTAAAGCTCCAATTATTGCGGCAATCCAAGATATTGAATAACCTACAACAAAATATTGAGTAACATATAAAACAACTGATGCAAGAATAAATCCTACAAAACCTTTACCAAAAGCACTTGCGTGTAAACCAGTAAATCTAACAATTAAATAATCAATTACTGTTAAAACAACTGCTGCTAAGGCTAAAGACCACACATTACTTATTGTGAATCCAGGTGTGAAAAAAGCTGTAATTGCCAGAATAACTGCTGATGTAACAAACCTTAAAATGACACCTGTAAAAGTATTAGGACGAGCCGAACTTTGTGTATCAATATTGTTATTTTCCATTAGAATATAACCTCCTGTAATTATTTGAACTTATTATTTCCATAAAATAAAAAAATATTCATTCCAAAAATTAAAATATTTTTCAGTTTAGAAAATCAAAATTTAATAATTTGTAAAATTATATAATCAAAGAACAAAGTCAAAATTTTATATATAATAGTGCATAAAAATCTTTTTTTCTGAAAAAATATTACAAAAAAGCAAAGAAGGAAATTTTATGCTAGCTACTTTTTTTAGATCAATTATAATTTATATTATTGTATTAATCGTAATGAGATTAATGGGTAAAAGGGAAATCGGGCAAATGCAACCATTTGAGCTTGCAATATCAATAATGATTGCAGACCTTGCATCTATTCCGATGACCGACATTGGAATTCCAATTTCAAATGGAATAATTCCAATAATGGGGTTATTGGTGATGCATTTAGTAATATCTGTACTAAACATGAAAAGTGGAACATTACGAGGACTAATCTGTGGAAAACCAACAATACTAATATACAGAGGAAAAATTGATGAAGAAAAACTTAGAGCAGAAAGACTTACGTTAAATGAATTGGAAGAAAAATTAAGAAGCAACAATGTAATGAATTTAGGAGATGTGGAGTATGCAATACTTGAAACTAGCGGGGACATATCAGTAATACAAAAGCCAAACAAAAGAACAACAACTCCAGAAGACTTCAATATTATGCCAGAATATGAAGGTATTTCTTACGATTTAGTAATAGACGGAAAAGTAATGCAAGACAATCTAAATAAATTAGATAAAAGTTATGAATGGCTAAAAACTCAAACGGAAAAATTCCAAATGAAGCCAGAAGAAGCTCTAATCGTAACTGTAAATGGAAAGGGAGATATATTCTGCCAGAAAAAACAAAAAAGAAAATGAGAGGAAAAGAATGAATGAAAAAGGAAATTATCATTGTAATAGTAATCATTATTGCAATAATTATATTGAACAACACCACAAACCGTTATACAAAAAGCAGTTTTTCTTATATAGAAAATCAATTAGATGAAATAAGGCAAATAGCAATGAATTTAAACGAAGAGAAAGAAAAGGGTGGAGTGGAAAAATCAGAAAATGGAAAAACAGAACAAAAAGACGAATTATCCAAGAAGATTGAATTCATGGAGAATGAGTGGGAAAAAATAAACAAAAAAACAGCTTTTTACTTGGAACATGAAGAATTGGAAAAAGTAAATTCGTCAATGGTAAAATTCAAAAGTTATTTTGAATTAGAAGAGCATACTGAGGCAATTCCAGAACTTGAAAATTGCAAATATATATTGAAACACATACAGGACAAGGAATCTATGAATCCGATTAACCTATTTTGAGTTTTTAGACGACTTTATAAAACAATTGAGGCCAATTCAAATTTTTAGAATCTGCTAAATAACTTTATAATGTAAAAGATTAAGAAAAAAATTTAGAGTGTTCTAAATTAGAACACTTTAAAAACTAAGCTTATCAAAAACAAATAAGCATATCTATAAAACTTCTTCTTGCACACAGAATTATACAAATAATCATGAAAAGACCTTAAAGCACTTAATTTATCCATAATCGTAATAATAAAAGACTCTCTATATTTAGGAAATTGAAAAAAGGTAACGGGCCACATGTGTTTTAAAATAATATCTTTCTCTATAGGATTCAAGTCAGTTATATTTGAAGCATTTTCTAGAGCAATCTGAGGGTGTATAAAAGCGTGAAATTTCTTCAAATTGAGACGCTTCTTAGAATTTCTCCAGTCATACAAAAATAAATCATGAAGAAGACCTGCTCGAGCAGCAGACTTATAATCTAAACCAAGATTCTTACAAAGCCAATAAGCCCAGAAAGCAACTTCAACACAATGAGTATAGCATGAACAATCGAAATGTTGTCTATAATTCTTCATTTGTTTTACAGTATCATTATTTATTAAATCATATACAATCGATATGAACTCTTTCTTATATTTATAATCTTTCGAAGAATCTTCTAAAATAATAGAAGATTTTTTTTCTAAAGTATATTGCATAATATGTACCTCTAAATTAAATCTAGATACATTATAACACAAATGATGTGAACTTTTAAAGAGGTAAACTCGAATTTACATTGACAAAATTTTTGGGGATTGCTATAATCGAGATATTAAAATAAGTGCTTAAAATTAAGCACTGCAATGGACAAACTGGAAAAACAAAGTTAAGAAAAATCCAAGTTATAAAAAGGAAGAATGCTGTAAAACATGATTGATTTAAAACAGAGTGTACAATTTATAAAAGGTGTAGGACCAAGTAGAGTTAAATTATTGAATATTCTTGGAATATACACAATAGAAGATTTAATCAGCTATTATCCAAGAACGTATGAAGATAGAACAAAGATTACTAAAATAGCTGAATTACAAGATGGACAAAGTGCCATGATTGAGGCCGTAACAACTTCTGGTGCCTCAACTGCAAGGTTAAGAAGAAACATGACAATAACAAAGGTAATTGTAGAGGACGATACTGGAAGGGCTTTAATTTCATGGTTTAATCAAGACTATGTAAAGACAAGGATTCATGCTAAAGAAAAGTATAGATTCTTTGGAAGAGTCAGCAAAAAATCAGGAATAACGGAATTTAATTCTCCTGTATTTGATGCCGAAAATGAGCAAAAGAATACTGGAAAAATTGTGCCTGTATATCCAACCACCAAAGGTCTAAATCAAACTAGTATAAGACAAGCAATAGAAAATGCGCTTGCATTAGTAAATGAAAAATTAGAAGAATCGTTGCCCGAGTACATAGTAAAACAATACAATTTAATGAGTCTTGAAGACGCAACAAAACAGATTCATTTTCCTAGCAATATGGAGAAGTTTACTCTTGCACGAAAGAGATTGGCTTTTGAAGAATTGCTAACATTTCAACTAGCTCTTCTAAGTTTAAAAACTCAATATGATAATGAGATTCGTGGAATAAAATATGATGAAAATGTTAAGATGTCCGATGTTATAAATACTTTACCATTTAGGCTAACAAAGGCTCAATTACGCGTTTTGGAAGAAATAGATAGAGATATGGAATCCGAGAAACCAATGAATAGATTGTTACAAGGAGACGTTGGTTCTGGAAAAACAATTGTTGCGATGATTTCGGCTTACAAAGCCGTGAAAAGCGGATATCAAGTTGCTGTAATGGCTCCTACAACTATTTTGGCGACACAACATTTAGAAAACTTTAATAAAATATTATCAAGCTTTGGAATAAAGAGTGAACTTTTAATTAGCAGTTTAACTAAGAAACAAAAACAAATTGTTTTAGACAAATTGAAAAGCGGAGAGATTGATATAATAATTGGAACACATGCACTATTGCAGGAAAATGTAGAATTTAAAAAATTAGGATTAGTCGTAACAGATGAACAACACAGATTTGGAGTAAAACAAAGAAGTATAATTGCTGGAAAAGGAAACAATCCAGATGTATTAGTTATGACTGCAACGCCAATTCCAAGAACACTTGCAATAGTTGTTTATGGAGACCTTGATATATCTATAATTGATGAGCTACCACCAAATAGAAAGAAAATAGATACACTAGCAGTCAGAGAAAATATGACAGCCAGAATTGTTGAATTCATAAAAAAGAATGTTGATGAAGGCAGACAGGCATACATTGTATGTCCATTCGTAGAAGACAATGAAGATATGGAGAATGTTAAATCCATAGAAAAACTTGCAAAAACATATAAAGACGATATATTCAAAGATTACAAGGTTGAAATACTTCATGGAAAGATGAAACCAAAGGAAAAAGACCAAGTAATGCAAGATTTTAAAGATAACAAAATAAGTATATTAATTTCTACGACTGTAATTGAAGTTGGAGTAGATGTACCAAATGCAAATATAATGGTAATAGAAAATGCAGAAAGATTTGGCCTAGCACAGCTACATCAATTGAGAGGAAGAGTTGGAAGAGGAGAGTATAAATCATATTGTATATTAAAATATAATGGAAATTCGGACTTAATTAGACAGAGAATGGAGACTATGACTGCAACTGACGATGGTTTTAAAATTGCAGAAAAAGACTTAGAACTAAGAGGTTCAGGAGAATTCTTTGGAACTAGACAACACGGACTTCCAGAATTCAAAATTGCAAATATATTTGATGCAGAAGACATTAAAATCTTGAAACTTGTTCAAGAGCTTGCCATAAAAATAGAGGCTGAAGATTCAAAACTTGAGAATGAGAAAAACAAAAAGTTAAAGAAAATGGTAACGAAAATTAGGGAAGAAAGAATTGAATTGTAAGTCGCCTAAATAGCATTTAATTTATTTTACATGCAATATATATGGAAGCAAGGAAAAAATCTAGAGAAATAAAGATTAGAAGAACAAAATAAAAGCTCACCGCGGACTCTAAATAAAGAATCCGCGATGAGTTTTTGCTGTGGTAGTGTGTGTTAGCTTTCGCTGTAAAGCTTAGGTTTTCTTAGGCTTTGTATGGAAATCGTATGACTCCATCACAAAGCGGGCGTAGTCTGAGAATGGCTTTTCAATCTTGAACGGGTTGTCACAATCTGTGACGGGGTTGATTACCTGTACAGGATGCTCACAGAAGACGATGGGATTGCACTGTTTGCAAGAGTATATCTCCTCCTGAGAGGCAATCCTTTCACGTACACGTTCGTTGGCGCGTTCGTTAAAACGTGCGGTGCGATCGGTCACACTATCGAGGCAACCGTTATCGTTAAAATCCCGACCATCACAATAAGACATAAAAACACAGCCTTTCGTAAAAAATTGTTTTTTGTTAAGCAAAGCCTAACGATATATATATTATAACACATAATCTACATAATGTCAAAATTTGCAAAAATCTGCTCAAGCAAAAAGTTAAATGCAATTCTGTAAAGTAAATGCAACTTGTATGAATTTGCAAAAATCTATTAAAAATTCACTAAAAGTATTGATTTTATCCAATAATTAGGGTATAATAATACCAGCATATGATTTTAGAGCAGAAGAGTGGAAAGAAGTTCCACTCTTCTGTAGTGTTATAATATAAGGAGGCAGAAATTTGTCTAGATTAGAAGAAAAAATTGAAGAACTTGTAACTAAGCCAATCAACAATCTTGGTTATAGAGTTTATGATGTAATTTATGCAAAAGAGGGAAAAGACAATTATCTAAGAATTTTTATAGATAATAATGCAGGAATCAGCTTGGATGACTGTGAAAAAGTAAACGATGCAATAACAGACATGCTTGATGAAGCAAATTATATAAAAGACCAATACTTTTTAGAAATCTCATCTCCTGGAGTGGAAAGACATATTAGAAAAGATAGCCAGTTAGAAGAACACAGGGAAAAAGAGATTACAGTAAAATTGTTTAAGCCAATAGATAAGCAAAAAGAATTTACTGGTGTACTTAAAGATTTTTCGGAAGATGAAATCATACTAAGTGTTGATGAAAAAGAAATAAAAATACCAAGAAGTACAATTAGTTCAATGAACAGAACTTTTCATTGGTAATTAGAAATATAGATTATAAAAGAAAGGATTGATTAGGAAAATGAAAAAGAATGTAAAAAAAGTAGAAAACAAAGGAGTAGATAGCTCAGAATTAATAATAGCTTTAGATGAACTAGAAAAGGAAAAAGGAATAAAGAAAGAATATGTATTAGAGTCAATAGAAGCAGCACTTGTTACAGCATATAAAAGAAACTTTGATGTCAATTCAGATAATGTAAAAATAACTTTAAATAAAGAAACAGGAGAAACTCATGTTTACGAAGAATTAGAAGTTGTTGAGAACGTAGAAGATGATAAAACTCAAATTTCTTTAGAAGATGCAAGAAAATTAGATAGCAAACTTGAAATTGGAGATACAGTTCATAAAGAATTAATGCCAAAGAATTTTGGTAGAATTGCTGCTCAAACTGCAAAACAAGTAATAGTACAAAGAATAAGAGAAGCTTCAAGAGAAATAATTTTTAATGAATTCAGCGAGAAAAAAGGAGAAATAGTTTCTGGATTAGTTCAAAAGGTTGATAAAAACATTGTTGTATTAGACCTTGGAAAAATTGAAGGAATAATGCCATTAAAAGAACAAATTCCAACAGAAACATATCATGTAAATCAAAAATTAAGAGCTTGTGTTGCAAGCGTTGAAAAAGGAATAAAAGGTTCAACACAAATAATTGTTTCAAGAGCTAACAATGATTTCTTGAGAAAATTATTTGAACTTGAAATTCCAGAAATCTATGAAGGACTTATAGAAATAAAGAGTGTTTCAAGAGATCCAGGAAAGAGATGCAAGGTTGCTGTTTATTCACCAAACGAAAACATAGATCCAGTTGGTTCTTGTGTTGGACAAAAAGGAATTCGTATTCAAAACATAATAAATGAATTAAATGGTGAAAAGATTGATGTAATAGAATGGCATGAAGATCCATCAACATTTATTGCAGAAGCTTTACTTCCAGCAAAGGTAATGGCTGTTGATGTAAGAGAAGAAGAAAAATTTGCACAAGTAATAGTTCCAGACGATCAATTATCTTTAGCTATAGGAAAATCTGGACAAAATGCTCGCTTAGCTGCTAAATTAACAAATTGGAAAATCGATATAAAGAGTGAATCTCAATTTAGAGAACTTCTACAAAAAATGCAAGAAGAAGGAAATGAACAAGAGGAAGTTAAAGAAGTTCAAAATGAAGCAGAAACTGAGGTCGAAGAAATAGGAAATGTATCTGAAGCAGAAACAGAATCTACAACAGAAGAATAGGAGGAGATGTTTTTGAAGAAGATACCGCAAAGAACTTGCCTAGGATGTATGCAAAGTAAGAATAAAAGCGAGCTTGTAAGAATAGTAAAACAAAATGATGGAAAAATATTTGTAGACAAAACAGGAAAAGCTAATGGTAGAGGTGCATATATTTGTAATAATGTAGAATGCCTAGACAAAGCAATCAAATCAAAGAGATTAGAAAAGAATTTTGAAACTAAAATAGACAATGAAATTTATGAAAGTTTAAGAGGTGTAATTGTTGATAAATAATAAATTAAATGAAAATAAAAACGAAAAAATAATTTTTGGGGGTGAATTTTATCTTGGGTAAACTAAAAGTACATGAATTAGCAAAGGAATTAGGCGTTCCAAGTAAAGAAGTTTTAGAAAAGGCAAAGGAATTGAAAATTGAAGTAGCTAGCCACTTAAGCAACCTAGAAGAAGAACAAGTTTCAATGATTAAAAAGGCTTATTCTAATAATGCAGGAGCAAACAAAACAGAAAAGAAAGCAAATGCAACATCAGCAGATAAAAAAGTAGAAAAAAAGGCAGAAAAGAAAGATGATACTGCGAAAAAACAAGCAAATAAGAACAAGAAAGAAACACCTGTAATCATTAGAAGAGAAGTTATTTTGAATGATGAAAGTGATAATAAGAAAGAAGAAAAATCACAAGAAAGAAAAGATGTTGGTTTTGTAAAAAGAAGAAACAATAATGATTACAATATTGTTTACAGAAACAAAACTAATAAACCTTTAACTGTTAATGAATTATTTGGACTTGGAAAGAAAGAAGAAAAAGTTGAAACAAAGAAGCCTGAAGTAAAAGAAGAAAAGAAACCTGAAGCAAAGGTTGAAGAAGTAAAAAAAGTTGAGGTTGTAAAACAGGAAGAAAAGCAAGTAGAGAAAAAGCCAGAAGTTTCTGTACCAGCCAATACCGAGACAAGAGAGAATGGTAAAACTACTTTAAATAGACCTGTTCAAAACCCAAAAGAAGAAGTAAGAAAGCCTTTTGAAAATCGTATAAATGAACAAAACGGTCAAAATAATGGAAGAAGAGATGACAATAGGAACAATCATTTCAATAATAGATTTGAGAATAATGGTTACAATAGAAATAACAATTCTTTTAGAAACCGTGATAATTCTCAAAATGGTTACGGAAGAAATTCTAATAGAGATAACTCTCAAAATAATTATGGAAGAAACTTTAACCGTGATAATAACTTCAATAGAAATAACAGAGACGGCTTCTCAGATAATAATGGAAGACAAAACAATTTCAGAAACAATGGACAGAATGGTGGATTCCCAAGAAACGGTGGATTTAACAGAAATGGCCAAAACGGTGGCTACAACAATGGCGGATTCGGTAGAGGTCAACGTCCATTAGACGAGAAGAGAATCGATAAAAAGATAAATGATATATTAGAAACTGAAATTGTAGAAAAAGAAAATCAAAGAGATTATTCTACAAAGGCAAGCTTCAAGGCTAAAGATAGTAGATTCAATGAGCAAACAAGACAGAACAAGTCTAAATCAAGAAGATTTAATGATGAAGAAGAATATGATGAGGGCAAGTTAAAGAATTTAAAGCAAGTTGATAAACTTTCTAATATGTTTGGGGACCAAGAAGGTGGAATGCTTGATTACTACGATTTATCTACAGAACGTGGTAAGAAAGGAAAACGTAAAAACCAGAAAGGTTCTGAGGAAAGAAATAAACAAAAAATATTTAAACTTACAGAAATAACAATTCCAGAGAATATAAGTGTTAAGGACTTAGCTGCTGAATTAAAGAAAACTAGCGGAGAGGTAATTACAAAATTAATGGAACTTGGAATAATGGCAACAATAAACCAAGAACTTGATTTTGATACAGCATTCCTAATAGCACAAGAATTTGGTGTTACAGCAAATAAAAAGGAAGAAGTTAAGGAAGAAGACATTCTATTTGACGATTCTGAGGATAAGGAAGAAGATTTAGTTCAGAGACCACCAGTAGTTGTTGTTATGGGACACGTTGACCATGGTAAAACTTCACTTCTTGATGCAATAAGAAAAACTAATGTTATAGAGGGAGAAGCTGGAGGAATTACTCAACATATTGGTGCTTACAAGGTAACAATAAATGGTAGAGAAATAACTTTCTTAGACACTCCAGGACACGAAGCATTTACAAGCATGCGTGCTAGAGGAGCTCAAATAACTGATGTTGCAATACTAGTAGTTGCAGCAGATGATGGTGTAATGCCTCAGACTGTTGAAGCTATAAACCACGCAAAAGCAGCTGGAATTCCAATTATAGTTGCAATAAACAAGATTGATGTACCAGGTGCTAACCCTGAAAGAGTAAAACAAGAATTAATGCAATATGAATTAGTTCCTGAGGAATGGGGTGGAAACACAGTATTTGTTGAAATATCAGCAAAACAAAATATAAACATAGATCAATTACTTGAAATGGTACTTCTTGTTTCTGATATGCAAGACCTAAAAGTAAATCCAAACAAGCAAGCTAAAGGAGCTGTTATAGAGGCAAGACTTGATAAGGCAAAAGGACCTATTGCATCTGTATTGGTTCAAAGAGGTAAACTTGATGTTGGAGATACAATAGTAGTTGGAACATCAATTGGTAGAATAAGAGCAATGAAAGATGATAAAGGTAAAAAAGTTAAGTCTGCAGGACCTTCTACACCAGTTGAAATTATGGGACTTACAAAAGTACCAGAAGCTGGAGATACTTTCTATGAAGTTAAAGATGAAAAAATGGCTAAACACTTAATAGAAAGAAGAGAAAGAAAAGCAAGAGAAGATGCAATGAATGCATACAATAAAGTAACTTTAAACAACTTATTTGAGCAAATGGAACACGAAAACTTGAAACAATTAAACATAATTGTAAAAGCAGATGTTCAAGGTACAGCTGAAGCATTAAAACAATCATTAGAGAAATTATCTGATGAAGATGTTGCCGTAAAAGTTATACATTCTAGTGCCGGAGCAATAAATGAATCTGATGTAAACCTTGCAAAAGCTGCAAAAGCAATAATTATAGGATTTAATGTAAGACCAAATGCTACAGCAAAAGAAACTGCTGAAAAACAAGAAGTTGAAATTAAACTATACTCTGTAATCTACCAAGCATTGGAAGACGTTGAAGCAGCGATGAATGGATTACTAGACCCAATTTATGAAGAAAAAGTAATAGGAAATGTTGAAGTAAGACAAACATTTAAAGTTTCAAATGTTGGAACTATTGCAGGTGGATATGTAAAAGACGGTAAAGTTGAAAGAAATGCCGGAGTAAGAGTAATAAGAGACAATGTGGTAATACATCAAGGAAAATTAGTATCTTTAAAGAGATTTAAAGACGATGCTAAAGAGGTTTCTAAAGGATTTGAGTGTGGACTTCAAATTGAAAACTTCAATGATATACAAATTGGAGACATTATAGAAGTATATATAATGGAAGAAGTAAAAAGAACAAAGAAGTCTAAAGTACAACAAATATCTCAAGAACACGGAAACAAATAAAAGAAAAGGAGTTTGATGCTTTATGAGTAAAAATGAGGCAAGACTTGGAAGAATTAATGAAGAGCTTATGAAAGAAATAAGCCATATAATAACTTATGAACTAAAAAATCCAGATGCAACTGGAATGATAAGCGTTACTAAAGTTAAGGTTACCCCTGACTTAAAATATGCAAAAGTCTATGTAAGTTTATTAAATTCAAAGAGTAATGAAAAAACGATGAAGGCATTAAAAGAATCTGCTGGATTCATAAGATCACAAGTTGCAAGAACTGTAAATTTAAGAATTACTCCAGAGCTTGTATTTGAATATGATGATTCAATAGAACATGGAGAAAAAATTGACAGTATATTAAAAGAAATAAGCAAACAAGACAAAGAACTAAAAGAAAGACTAAACGCAAAGAACAAATAGTAGCATAAATATTTAGAGAAAGAGGTAAAAAATGACTTTAGATAATATATTAGATGAAATAAAAAAAGCAGATACTATTGCAATTCTAGTACATGAAAATCCAGATGGAGATGCAGTTGGTAGTGCTTTGGCTATGAAACTAGCTTTAAAGCAATTAAATAAAGAGGCAGATGTGATAATTCCAGAATTTCCAAAGGAATTTGAATTTCTGCCTGATGCAGATAAAATAAAGACTGGAACAGATGTTACTTCTTATGATTTAGTATTAACACTTGATTGTGCAAGCATAAAACTTATAAATAATTGTATTGATTATTTTGAAAATGCAAAAACAAAAGTTGCGATTGATCATCATAGCAGTAACACAATGTTTGCAGATTACAACTTTGTTGACCAAGAAGCACCAGCATGTGCGCAACTTTTACTAGTTATCTTTGGTTACTACAATATTGAAGTAACCAAAGAAATTGGAACATGTATCTTAACAGGAATAATTACAGATACAGGCGGATTCAGATATGAAGGAGTAACTGCTGAAACTTTCAGATTTGTTGCAAGCTTATGTGAAAAAGGAGTAAAAGTTTCAAAAGTATATCAAAGAGTATTTGCAAGCAAAACAAGAGCAAAATTTGAATTACATAAAATTGCTCTTGACAGAGAAGAATTCCTTGAAGATGGAAAAATTGCATTTACATACATAACAAAAGCAGACGAAGAAAAAGTAGGAGCAAAAAATGGAGACTATGATGGAATAGTTGAAAATGGAAGAGATGTTGAAGGAGTTGAGGTTTCTATATTCTTAAGAGAAACCGACAAAGGAATAAAAGTATCTCTTCGCTCAAAAGACTATGTAAATGTTTCTGAAGCTGCAACAATGTTTGGTGGCGGAGGACATGTAAGAGCTGCAGGGTGCAATATTCAAGGAACGATAGAACAAGCAAAGAATCAAATTGTAAACAGAATAAAGTGTTATTTGAAATAAAACCAGTTTAATGGGAGAGCTATTATAATGGATGGAATTATTCTAGTAAATAAAGAAAAAGACTTCACATCACACGATGTTGTAAGCATAGTAAAAAAAATAACAGAATCAAAGGTTGGACACACTGGTACATTAGACCCTAATGCTACCGGTGTTTTACCGCTGTTAATAGGAAATGCAACAAAAATTTCAAAATACTTAATTAACCATGACAAAGAATATGAAGCTGTAATTCAGTTGGGCAAAAAAACGACCACTGCAGATATTGAAGGGGAAGTAATAGAAGAAAAAGAAGTTCCAGAAAAAATATACATAGAATGTGAAAATATATTAAAAAGCTTCATTGGAAAACAAAAACAGACTCCACCAGCTTACTCTGCAATAAAAGTAAACGGAAAAAAATTATATAGCTATGCAAGGGAAGGCATAAAAATAGAAGTTGAACCAAGAAACATAGAAATTTATAATATTGAATTAATTAATATAAATAAGGAAGAAAAACAAATAAGCTTTAGAGTGAGTTGCTCAAAAGGAACTTACATCAGAAGCTTATGCGAAGATATTGCAGATAAACTTGGAACAGTTGGATACATGAAAGACTTAAAAAGAACCAAGGTCGGAGATTTTGAAATAAAAGAAGCAATCACAATTGACGAATTAAAAGAAAAATTTGAAAAAAAAGATTTTTCAGATGTGATTACAATAGAAAATATATTCAAAGACATGCCAAAAATAGAGCTAAACGAAAACAATATAAAACAATATTTGAATGGAGTTAAAATAACAGAAAAAAATCAAGACGGAATCTATAGAATTTTTTATAAAAACGAGTTCAATGGAATTGGAATAGTAAAGGATAACAAATTAAAGAGAGATTTAGTGATTGCGGAATAGTAAAAAAATAAAAAAAAAAGATTAAAATTTGATTGACAGAAGGCATAAAAGATAGTATAATTAATATACTAATACGGAATAGCTATTTAGTAATTCGAGTGTTTCGCAACTCAAAAAAATGGCGAGCAATATATTCGAGTGTTTCACGACTCAAAAGAAACGGTGAACGATATATTCGAGTAAACGCTTGCTCAAAGCAAAAAGCGTATTGTAATTAAGGGGGTTAAAATCTAGGTTTTAACTCTCTTTTTATGTAAGGAGATGTAAAGATGAAATTAAAATTCTATGAAGTTGATAGTGAATATATAAAGTTTTTAAGAGAAAACGGAGACGAAAAAATTCCTAATATAGTTTATGAAAAACATAAAAAATTTTTTTGTGGGATAGTCCTTACAATCAATGGATTTAATTATTTTGCACCTGTATCTTCATACAACAAAAAAGCACATACAGTATTTTTAATAATGGATAGAGATAAGAGAACAAAAGAATTAACTCCTATTTCTTCGTTGAGATTTTCTTTTATGTTTCCCTGCCCGATAGAATATTTAAATCAAAAAGATTTTTCAAAAGAAGAAGAAAAATATCAAAATCTATTAAGAAAAGAACTACATTATTGCAATATAAACAGAGAAAGAATAAAGAAAACTGCAAAGGATGTATATAAATTAGGAATGAAAGAAGAAACAAGAAGAAAATTTAATATTTGTAATTTTAAAAAATTAGAAGAACAGTGTTTAAAGTATATGAATTTAAATAGTATGTAATGTAAAATAATAGAACAGAAACCTGAAGAATATATTATTGAAAAATTCAAAAAATCTATTGCATAAAAATATTTGTTATGATAATATAATTATAGCAAACAGAAATTAAATAAATATTCCCTGCGTGGTACGTGTAGAACGGAATTTTAGAACCAACAAATCTTAAACGGGAGTCCGCCTTTGAATGTGGCGTGTAAGCTTAATCTAAATCTTAAGAAACCCATGAGCATTCAACAAGACACCCACCTGTCTCGGCAGGTTTCTTAAAATTTCATTTAACTTACGGCTAAGGTGGGGGATATTTTTTGATTTGTAAATAAAAAAATATTATAAGGATAAAAATGTAGTAGCAGTACACTAAAAACGATAAAACGATAAAACAATAAAAAAATTAAAAGGTTAAGAAGTTATAAAGCTATAAAGTTATAAAGTAAAACATAGATAAAAATTAAATTAGAATTTTACATGAAGTGAGACGAAGAGTAAATGAGAATAATTGATGCATTAGATGATAAAATAAAACTTTTAAAACTCAATAAAATAGATGATAGTAGCATTATTGCAAGGGAGCTACTATGTTTTATTATGCATGTCGACAAAACACATCTTATTATTCATGAATACGATGAAATCGAGAATAATATTTTTCAAGAGTTTTCTAAAGAAATAGAGAATATAATTAATGGAAAACCTATTCAATATATCACACATAGTCAAGAATTTATGGGACTTGATTTTTATGTTGATGAGAATGTATTAATTCCTCAACCTGATACTGAAATATTGGTTGAAGAAGTATTAAAAATAGCGGATAATATTAAGAAATCAAATACTCATAATGCAACAATTAAATTTGCAAAAACAACAGAAAAAAGAAATGAATTAAGCGACGAGACTGCTGATGAAAAGAATACGAGTAAAATTAGAAAAAATAATGATGATGATAAAATTAAAATACTTGATTTGTGTACTGGTAGCGGTGCAATAGCCATTTCTCTGGATAAAATATTAAACAAAAGCAGTGAAGAAGACAATGCAGAAAAATTAAAAGAAGAATATTGTAATTGCAATAAAAAAGCAGTAAAGAATCAAAAATGTGGCAATACAATAATTTTTGCAAGCGATATTAGCTCAAATGCATTAGAAGTTGCTGAAAAAAATAATGAATCAAATGGAACAAATGTAAAATTCGTTTTATCAGATTTGTTTGAAAATATTGAAGAAAACAAGTTTAATATAATCGTATCAAATCCTCCATACATAAGAACTGATGTGATTAAAGAACTTTCAAGACAGGTAAAACATGAGCCTAAAATTGCTTTAGATGGCGGAAAAGATGGATTAGACTTCTACAGAAATATTATAAATGAAGCACCAAAATATTTGAGAGCAAATGGATATTTATGCTTGGAAATTGGATTTGATCAAAAAGAATCTGTTATAAATATATTGAAAAATACAGATAAGTATTGTAATATAAAGGCTAAAAAGGATTTGACTGGAAATGACAGATGTATAATCGCACAAACGTTAAAATAGCTAAAATATAATATAAATTGAAAGAAACACTTTTGAAGTAAAATATAAAACACAAAAAAAGATATGTCAAAATGGACGAGAAAGCTGACTGAATTCTGGAAAGAAACTAGTTCTAATGTATAGAAAGAGAGGTGTTAAGATGTCTTTTTCATCGAATTTAAAAACTGAGCTTAGCAAAATAAATAATTTAAAAAATAAAGACGAAGTTTTTGCTGAGTTTTTAGGATATTTAGTAACTAACAATATTACTCAAAAAGGAAAACTACTTAAGTTTTCAACAGAGAATGAATACAACATTAATAGATTTGCAAAATTGTTATGGAATTTGCAAATTCAGGATTATAAGATTGAAATTGTAGGAAAAACTTACAATATTACTGTAAAAGAAAATGTTGAAAATATCGTTAGAGAAAAGCTTGAAGAATATGGAGCATGTAAGATTGGAGAATTTCTAAATACAGAAAATCTTAAGAAGGCTTTTATAAGAGGAAATTTCTTAGGAGCTGGATCAATCAATAATCCGCAAAATAAGTATCATCTTGAAATAATTTTTAGCAAAGAAGAATTTGCGGTAACGACTCTTGAAATGCTAAAGGAGTTTGAAATCAACGCAAAACTTCTGAATTCAACTATTTATTTCAAGGACGGAGAAGAGATTTCAAACTTTTTAGCATTAATTGGTGCAAATTCTGCAGTTCTTAAGTTTGAACAAATAAGAGTAATGCGTGAAATGAAAAACAATGTAAATAGACTGGTTAATTGTGAAACTGCTAATTTGAATAAAACAATAAATGCATCCGTGAAACAAATAGAAACGATAAAAAAGCTTAAGAAGACTGGAAAATTTAATAATCTTCCAGAGGAACTTAAAGAGATTGCAAACTTGAGAGAACAGAATCCAAACGCGACATCTGAAGAATTGGGAAATATGCTTCAAAAACCAATCAGTAAATCCAGTGTTAGTCATAGATTTAAAAAAATAGAAGAATACTTACAATAATATTGATGTTTCATTGTTTTGATTAAAAGATAATAAATGAAGTACGAAGATGTTGCATTATTATAAACAAAACAATAAAATGAAAAATATATTTTTATTAATAATATTAAATAATCTAAATATAAGGAAACAATAATGGAAATAAAAGAAATAGGACTATATATACACATTCCATTTTGTAAACATAAATGCTATTACTGTGATTTTGTTTCGTATGCAAATAAAAAGAAATTCTTTAAGAAATATGTTGAATGTGTAAAAAAAGAAATTGGAAAATATGCAAGAGAAAATAGGATAATGTCAGAACATGGACTGGAACCTAAGTATGTAATAAAAACAATATATATAGGAGGTGGAACACCTTCTTTAATTGATGAAGAATATATTGAAGACATACTAAAATCGATTCGTGAAAATTTTGAAATAACTTCGAATTTAGAAGAAAACTACGAGGCTCAAGATGAAGAAATAAAAAATTACAATTCACAAATAGAAACAACGATAGAAGTTAATCCAGGAACCGTTACAAAAGAAAAGTTGCAGAAATATTTAGAATGTGGAATAAACAGACTTAGCATCGGATTGCAGGCTGTGCAGGATAATCTACTTAAAGAAATAGGAAGGATTCACACTTTCGAGGATTTTCAAAATGTATACAAGTGGGCAAGAGAAGTTGGATTTGAAAATATAAATGTAGATTTAATGATAGGACTTCCAAACCAGACTCTTGACGATGTAAAAGAAAGCACAAAAAAGGTAATGGCTTTAAAACCAGAACATATATCGGTATATTCGCTAATTCTAGAGGAAAATACTAAACTGGAAGATATGGTTATAAAGGGAAAGCTGGAACTTCCAGATGATGAAATAGAAAGAAAAATGTATTGGTATGTGAAAAAGGCATTGGAAAAGCACAAATACATACACTATGAAATATCAAATTTTGCAAGACCTGGATTTGAATCTAAGCATAATAGCGACTGCTGGAACCAAAATGAATATATTGGAATCGGAGCAGCAGCAAGTTCTTTTATGAATAATGCAAGATATGAAAATACATCGGATTTAGAAGAGTACATTTCGAACATAGAAAATGACAAGCCAAGCAAAAATATTCAGCTACAAGAACTATTGGACGATGAAAGCAAGATAGATGAATACATGATGTTATCATTAAGAAAAATATCAGGTGTGAATATCTCAGAATTTAAAAGAAAATTTAATCAAAATCCAATAATTAGATATAATAAAATACTAGAAAAATTGATTAAAGAAGAGCTCATAGAAATAGATGGAAATAATATAAGGCTCAGCTCAAAAGGAATAGATTTAGCCAATTTGGTTTGGGAAGAATTTATTTAAAAATATAATAAAATTTAAACTGGAGGAATAAAATAATGAAAGAAGAATTTATTGAATTATTAAGATCAACAAAAAGAGAAGGAATAGAAAATCTATTAGCATTTTTAGAAAAATCAGATTTTTATACAGCACCTGCAAGCACAAGATTCCATGGTAATTATGAAGGTGGACTTCTAGAACACAGCATGAAAGTATATGAAATTTTCAATGAAAAAATTAAGAATAGTGGGTTAAACACTCCTGATGATACTGTAAAAATTGCTGCATTATTACATGATATATGTAAAACAAATTTCTACAAAACAGATTATAGAAATGCAAAAAACGCATTAGGAGAGTGGGAGAAAGTTCCATACTACACTGTGAATGATATAATTCCTTATGGACATGGAGAAAAATCTGTAATGATGCTTACAGAATACATAAAATTAACAAATGAGGAGAAATATGCGATTCGTTGGCACATGGGCTTTACAGAGCCTAAAGAACTATATGGAACTCTAGGCGAAGCTTACAAAAAATATCCTATAGCTCTGTTGTTAAATGAAGCAGACCTTGAAGCTACATATTTTTATAACATTTAAAGGAGTTATGTGAGTTTGAAAAACATATTGTTTGTATGTATAGGAAATGGAAAAATAATTGGAGATAGTCTTGGACCTTTAATAGGAACGGTTCTTGAGAAGAATAAAAGACTGATTCAGAACAATGTAAAGATTGATGTTATTGGAACATTTGAAAATCCTATACTATATTACAATGTGGAAGAGTTTATAAAAAATATTGATAGTCAAGATTATTCTGAAATCGTGATTATAGATTCTGCACTTGGTAGCAAAGAGAACATTGGAAAAGTTATGATTACACCAGCAGAAATATTAATTGGAGTTGGAGTAAACAGAGGCAGAATGGTAAAAGGAGATATAATTTTAAAAGGTGTTGTCGGAATTAATTATAACAACATAAGTAGAAATTTAATAGAATTAGAAAGTATAGAAGCAAAGCAAGTTGAAAATATTGCAAGTAAAATGCTTGACATCATATATTCAATAATCTTTAGGAAAACAGAAAGAATTGGTTAGTACAAGTTTTTTGCAGTGTAAAATGAATAATCGGAAAAATTTAGAAAAAAACATAAATAATTTGTTATTGCAGAAATGAAAAATGGTAAATAATTATTAAGAAGGGAAGTATAAAAACAATAAAGATGGCAATAATTCCTATATAAAAGTGAGAAATTCACAAAGATATAGGAGGTACATATATGAATCCTGAAAATATGAAGAACATTATAATTTTGAAAAACTTGCCTTCCAACCTGATTGATGAAGCCATTGTTGTTGTTAAAAATAGGAAAGAATCAAAAGACATAAATTATAAGGCTCTTATGCAAGACGGCAAAAGCAGAGCAATCCAGGGCTACATGAAGGAAGAAGAACTAAAAAAGATTGAGAATATAAAAAAAGAGGAAAGAAATTATATAATAAAAGAAGCAGAAATGGTTGTAGCAAATTATATTGCAAAAATAGAGAATCAAATTTTAGCTGAAAAGAAAGTGAAAAAAATAGAAAAGTTATATAAAAAAGTAAGAATTTTAAATGTAATGCTTGCTATTATAAGCTTAATTTGTGTTGCAATACAAATAATTAAGTAGATATAGCGTTGCCTTGATTTGATTCGCAAACGTATTTAGAATACTTAAACGATGATAAAATAATATAGAAGAATGAAAATAGATTAAAACAAAAATGCCAAAAAGCAAAAATAAAATGAAAACAAAATTAAAAAGTAATAATACCTTAACCTTTGGAATATAAATTTATAAAACAAAGGAAGAGGTGTTTTTTTATGGAAAGAATACTAAGCCAAGAAGAAAGAATTAGAAGGGCAGAGGAAATTTACAATAGACGAAGATATGAAAATAGATATAACGCAAATCAATATGCCTATATAGAAAGAAGAAGAGATTCTGCCAAACCGAATTCAGTAAAAACTAAGAAAAAAATTGTTAAAAAGATGATGCTACAGATAGTAATTTGCACAATTATTTACTTTGCATTTTATTTTATGAATAATTCAAAACTCATATTTTCGGAAGATGTAAATACGAAAACGAAAGAGTTACTTTCTTATGATATAAGTCTGTCAAACATAGAAGAAAATCAGTATTTCAAGAATGTTAAGGAATATTTTAATGGATTAATTGGCAGGATAAAAAATAATGGTGAAGAAAGCAAGAACCAGAAAACGAAAAATGTGACAAATGAAGAAAATACAAATAGCGAAAATACACAGACTCAAGATGCAAATGAAAGTACAGAGAAAAATCAAAATACAGAACCAATCGGAGGAGCAGAAGAAGTAGCTGTAGAAGAAACAAAAACCCAAGAAGAGCAGGATATAGATTATGTGAAGCAAAACATAAACATAATATGGCCATTAACAGGAGTAATCACTTCAAAATTTGGTTCAAGAACTGCAACCGAAATTGTTACAGCAAATCACTATGGAATTGACATTGCTGGAAATACGGGGACTTCAATTGTTTCAGCAATAGACGGAACAGTAACTCAAAACTCGAGTGAAGGAGACTATGGCAAGCATTTGAGAATAGAAAATGGAGAGGTAATGACATTATATGCTCACTGTAGTAAATTGCTTGTAAACGAAGGAGATAGCGTAAAACAAGGACAAATAATAGCAGAGGTTGGAAGTACTGGAAGAGCAACAGGTCCTCACTTACACTTTGAAATAAGAAGAGAAAATAGATTCATAAATCCGGAAAGTATATTAGGAAGTATGTAATTTTTAATCATTGGAGTAAAGAAAAAATTAATTAAGAAAATATTTCGACAGAGTATTACCAATATAATAGAATTCATGCTGTGAAAATTGATTAAAATATAATTTTTAGACTTTATAGTGAAGAAAGGAAAATTCAATGCAAATAAAAATGAATTTGAAAGTGTTCTTGTTTCTAATTATTTTTATATTAACAAGACAGATAAAAATATACGCCTTATTAATGTTATTTGCATTAATACATGAACTAGGACATTTATTTGTTGGTTTAATTTTAGGCTTTAAACCAGAAACAATATCAATGATACTAACAGGATTTACAATAAAATTCAAAACAAAGTGTGAAGACTACAATGTAAAAATTAGAAATGGAAATGTGTTAGCTGTTAAGAAGGCAATAATTGCTTTAGCAGGACCAATGGTAAATCTTATAATAATTTTAGCGTGTTTAATATTTTACAAAGAAACCCAAGAAACATATTTATTAGGACTACCATTAGAATTACTGATATATTCAAACATTCTAATATTTGCATTTAACATATTGCCGATATATCCACTAGACGGAGGAAGAATTTTAAAGGAATTAGTACATATATTTGCTGGATTAAAAAATTCATATACAATAACAAATAAAGTATCAAATTGCACTGTAATAATATTAACAATAATGGGAAGCATATTTGTATTAATTTATAGAAATATAGCAATAATAATTATACTAGTATATTTGTGGTACATAACAATAAGAGAAAATAAGGCGTTTTCAATGAAGATAAAAGCCTTTAATATAAAATAATATAAAAAGTAAATTAGGTTTGGGTATCAAGTGGAATTTTCCATTTTAATTAACTTCAAAGCCAATTGAAATTTTTTCATAAAACATATTGAAAATAAAAAAGATTAATAGTAAAATTAAAACAGAATGAAAAGAAAAATAATAAAAACAACGGAGGATAAAATGGAAAAATTTAAAAGTGAGAATGGTATTACATTGATAGCACTGGCAGTTACAGTAATAGTTATGATAATCATTTCAGTTGGACTAAGTGCAACAATGACAACCAATATAGAAATGAAGAACTACAACAAGTTTAAAGAAGATATAATAACATTATCAGAGGCAACTAAATTATACTATTTAAATAATGGCACTTTGCCAGTTGCAATGGACAAGGTATTAACAAGCATTGATGTACCAAGCAAAGACAAAAATCCAAATGATAATGATAAATATTATTATATAGACATGAGACTTATACCAGATGCAGAGACATACTTTGGAGAAGGAAATAAAGATGGAACTTTTACGTCATCTACTAACGATTTATATGTTGTAAATGAAAAAAGTTTAACAGTCTATTATTTAAAAGGTGCAGTTTTAAATGGCGAAAGACATTATACATCTGTAGATGATTATTCAGATGGTGGATTTGCATCAGATTATTATTCAAAAAATGATTTGCCAATAATATCTGCTGTATCCATGCAGAGTAATGGAAGTGATTCAACAAGAGCGGACTTGGGAGATACTGTTACACTTAAATTTATTTCAAATTATACACTAACACAGAATCCAACAGTTGTAATAGATGGACAAGATGTAACAAGTAGCTGTATTTGGAATGGAAATATATGCACAGCAACGTATAAAGTTGCATCTGCATCAGACTCAAGCGGAAACAGCAAAAATGGAAAAAAGATTGAATTTAGTATTTCAAATTATTCTGCTGATAGTAAAACAGGGACTACAATATCTGATGTAAACTTCGGAAAAAGTGTATATTTTGAAATTGTACCTAAAGAGAATTTCGTTGTAGATGGAGTAACAATTCCAGGAGATTATTATTATGTTGGTGGAACAAAAGATAGTGGACTAGTAATTTCTGACAATGTAAACGATAATGAATTAGATAAAGGAAAAGAAAATGTAAGAAGAGATTTATCTGGAAACCAATGGGTGTGGGTGCCAGTAGAAACACCAAGTAGCTTATATACAACTGTAGCAGCAGGACAAGCTTTAGCAGGAAGTACAGGAGTAAAAACTACAAAATATACAAATTCAGCTATAATAAGTGGAATAGACAGAGGATTACCTGGAAGTTATGATTATAGAGAGCCAGATTTGGTCCTTGGAAGTGATGGAACAAGTTACGATTATGCAAATTATGCAACAGCAGGATTTAGTAGTTTAGCAAATATGGCAGAGACAATGAAAAGTGACTATGAAGAAATGATAGCAAGTTTAGAGAAGTATAAAGGATTTTATATAGGAAGATATGAATTATCAGCTAATGGAGAAAAGACAGGAGCAACTCAAAATAAAAATTGGTATACATTATATAAAAATTGTACTACACTTGCTACAGGCTCAAAAGTAAAAACAAGAATGATATGGGGATTGCAGTGGGATACGACATGTAATTGGTTAGATAACTCTGGATTCAGTATAACAGATTCAAGTACTTGGGGAAATTACACTAATAATACTGCAGATGGACATGGAACAAAACAAAATACAGGCTTTAGTGAAAGTTGGAAGGCAAATAATATCTATGACTTTGCTGGAAACTGTTGGGAATTTACCCAAGAAGCGAACAACACCGGCCGCAGAGCTTACAGAGGAGGCTTCTATAGCTACAATGGCTCTGGCTATCCAGCTTCTAGCCGTTTCAGCTGCAATCCTACCGACGCCGTTAGCAACCGTGGTTCTCGCCCTACTTTATATTTGATACCATGAGATATAGAGGCGAAGAGTTCTAAAGAAGAACTCAAAACTTCTATGACAAAGAGAAAACAAAAAGAAGGCTATGCCAACGCATAGCGAATGGAATACGCTATGTGGAAAATTTTAGGTGGTACCCATTGAAAATGGGCCACACATCTAAAATTTTCCACTTGCGTGGCGCCACTTACGTGGCGCTTTTTCTGTGTTTGCAGATTCAGTTATGTAAAGTAAATATGGAAAAAGTTGCTACAAATTAATTTTAGGAGTGGTGAAAAAATGAGTTTTAGTCAAATGTTAGAAATTTTACAAGATAAAGATTCAAGTAAAGTTGTATTGAGAAATGTGTGGAAAAAAATAAAAAATTTTTGCTTCATATTCTATTCTAAAAATGGTTGATAAATGAAAAATAGTATTGTATAATGTGCATGTAAAATAAAACAGAATAAGGAGGGATAAGTCAATTAAATAGATGAATAAATCTGCATAATTGATTATAAAAATATGAATTTACCAAACAAATTAACTTTATTTAGAATAATATTAGTGCCAGTAATGGTTATAGTATCTTTTTTCAACATACCAGGAAGTTTCTTAGGAATATCAACAACAATGTGGATAATGGAACTTATTTTCATTGTTGCATCAATAACAGATAAATTAGATGGATATTTAGCTAGAAAAAATAATCAAGTAACAAACTTTGGAAAGTTTCTTGATCCGATTGCTGATAAAATTTTAGTAGTTGCAGCTATGATTTTATTTGTAGAAATGGGAAGACTACCTGCATGGATTCCAATTATAGTAATATTTAGAGAGTTTGCTGTATCTGGATATAGATTAATTGCTGTTCAAAATAGTGGAAAAGTTATTGCGGCAAATGTATGGGGAAAATTAAAAACTGTAACACAGATGATTGCTATTATTTTAATGTTCTTAACAACACACCCTTATTTTGCATTTGTGCTTAGAGCAAAAACAGAACAGGAGGCAATGGTAAATAGTGCACTTACATATATGTCTACAGGTGATTTTATCATAAATATACTTGCAAGCGTATTTATGACCATTTCTGTAATTGCAACAATTTTCTCAGGATATGAATATTTAAAAGGTGGAAAAGACTTACTAAAAGATTGTTAAAAGGACGTCACTATTGGGCGATAATCTTTTTGCGAAGAGAGGAAGGAATGAACAATGGAGCTTGAAGAAGCTAGAAAACAGGTTAAGGAATTAAGAGAAAAACTAGAGTATTATGCTAAACTTTATTATGATATGGATAATCCAGCTATCACGGATTACGAGTATGATATGATGATGAATAAATTAAAGGCTTTGGAAAAGGAGTTTCCAGAGCTTATTACAAATGATTCACTAACTCAAAAGGTTGGAGGACATGTTAAAGAAGGGTTTAAGCAGGTAACTCACGAAGTTCCTCTTCAAAGTCTTCAAGATATTTTCTCTTTTGATGAACTTAGAGAATTTGACAATAGGGTTAGAAAAGTTGCAGAGGAAAATAATGAAGAATTAAAATATGTTGTTGAGACAAAAATTGACGGTTTATCAACTGCTTTAAAATATGAAAATGGTATTTTTGTTCAAGGAGCAACAAGAGGAAATGGTCTAATAGGCGAAGATGTTACAGATAACTTGAAAACTATTGCACACATTCCAAAGAAGCTTAATGAAGACATAAACATTACTGTTCGTGGAGAGGTTTTCATTGGTACAAAAGAGTTTGAAAAGATGAATGCTGAAAGAGAAATTATGGACGAGCCTCTATTTGCTAACGCAAGAAATGCAGCAGCAGGCTCGCTTCGTCAGTTGGATTCTAGAGTTACTGCAATGAGACCTTTAGACATATTTATATTCAATGTTCAAAAGTACGAGGCAGAAACATTCGATTCAGAAAATTCACATTTTACAGAATTGAACAAGCTTGAAAAATTAGGATTTAATGTAGTTCCAGTAAGAACTCTTTGTAGTACAATAGACGAAGCAATAGAGGCAATACAGAAGATAGGTGAAGATAGAGAAAAATTATCTTTTGGAATAGATGGAGCTGTTATAAAAGTTGATAATCTTAGACTTAGAGAAATTCTAGGAACAACTTATAAAGTTCCAAAGTGGGCGATTGCATACAAGTATCCACCAGAAAAGAAAGAAACCAAATTATTGGATATTGTATGCCAAGTAGGAAGAACTGGAGCTATAACACCAACTGCAATACTAGAGCCAGTTAAAGTTGCAGGATCTACAATATCAAAAACAACACTTCATAATGAAGATTTCATAAAGCAAAAAGGATTAAAAATTGGAGACACCGTTGTAATTCAAAAACAGGGAGACGTAATTCCGGAAGTTGTTGATGTTCTTAAAAGAAAAAGAAACGGAACTGAAAGAGATTTTGTAATGCCAACAGTATGCCCAGTTTGCGGAGCTCCAGTTGTAAGAGAAGAAGGCGAAGCAGTAGCTCGATGTATTGGAATAGAGTGTAGTGCAAAACTACTTAGAAACTTAGCACACTTTGCTTCAAAAGAAGGAATGGACATAGATGGACTTGGAATAAAAATAATTGAACAGTTAGTTGATAAAGGACTATTAAAAAATATAACAGACATCTATACTCTAACTATTGATGAAATAGCTTCACTTAAAAAGAATGGCAAGAAATTTGCACAAAACTTAATTGATGCAATAAACGAAAGTAAGAATAATGATTTATTTAAATTGCTTACAGCACTTGGAATAAGACATATAGGAACAAAATCTGCAAAAGGACTTTGCAAAAAATATAAATCTATAGATGAAATTGCAAATGCAAGTTTTGAAGAATTAAGCATGATTGACGATGTTGGAATGATTACAGCAAAAAGCATTTATGAGTTTTTCAGACAACCTCAAACAATGGATTTAATAGAAAAGCTAAAAGAGGCTGGAGTAAATACGGAAGTACTTGAAGATGATTCAAATTCAGACGATAGATTCTATGGAGAAACATTTGTATTAACTGGAAGTCTAACAGGCTTCACAAGACAAGAAGCAAGCGATATAATCGAAAGATTTGGAGGAAAAGTTTCTGGCTCTGTATCAAAGAAAACAAGCTATGTTTTGGCAGGAGAAGAGGCTGGCTCAAAATTAACCAAAGCACAAGAATTAGGAATTAGAATAATATCAGAAGAAGAATTTAATAACATGATAAAATAATAAAAATTGAATTAATGAAGAAAAATTGGAAATTTGTTAATGTATATGCATTAATATACAATTGATGTATGTATGTAGAATGATTAGAAAAAATTCAAGAAAAATATCAGAAAGGAAAACAGAATGGACGGAAAATATTCTTTTGAAAGAATGGACGAAGAATTAGATAACGGATATATAATTTTTTATACTTATGTAAGAAACAGGTATCAGCTATTTAAAACATCAGAAAACTGCTATACACAACAATTACTTACAGAAGATTTAAAAAATCCATTACCAAGACTTGCAATAATAACACATAAAAGATTAAAAGAAATTTATCCATATATGGAAGCAATAGAATACAAAACAAGTGCAATTTAAGGAGGCTGAAAAGATGTACACTTATGACGATGTAAAAGAACATAGTAAAGACAGAGAATACGTAGAAAAAGCAATAGAAGAAGATGGACTTTTATTAGATGCTGCAGATCCGGAATTTCAAGATGATAAGGAGCTTGTAATGAAGGCTGTTACAAAAGACGGCGGTGCATTGGAATTTGCCTCAAAAAGGTTAAAAGGAGACAAAGAAATATTAATGCAAGCCGTAGAGAAAAAGGGGTGGGTTCTTTGTTATGCGTCTGATGAATTAAAGGCTGACAAGGAACTAGCATTAAAAGCTGCAAAAACAGATGGACAAATCTTATATTATGTTAGCAAAGAATTAAGAGATGATTATGATATTGTATTAGAAGCGGTAACGCAAAAAGGTCTTATTGTAAAATATGCTAGCAAGCGTTTACGTTCAGATAAAACAATAGCTTTGTCGGCAGTAAAACAAGATAAGAGAGCTTATGATTTTATAGTGCCAGAACTAAGACAAGATTCGGAAATACAAGCAATAATAAATCCACCAGAATAAATAACAAACTTCGCCCAATAGGGACGCCCCTTTTTGGGCGAAGTTTGTTTATTGAGCAAGTTGTGGATTTGCGTATATTGTTTTATTGTCTGTATATATTACCATTCCAGGCTTTGCTCCGTTTGGCTTTTTTACATATTTTATAAAAGTATAATCGACTGGAACGTTTTGAGACATTCTAGCTTTGCTGTAATATGCTGCTAAACAAGCACATTTATACAAAACACTGTCTGGAACTCCAGAATTTGAAAGATCAAGTTTTTTGCCTGAGGAAGCAGATGAAGGTGATATAGCTAGTTTGTCTGAAATATCTTTATCAAAATTAGCAGATAAATTAGATTTTTCAGCAAAACTGCTAGGTCTTATTACAACATGGCTTCCGTGAATGTCTTTTGTGTGAAACCATATATCAGAATTTTGAGCAAGTCTACAAGTCAAGTAATCATTCTGTTTATTATTTTTCCCAACCCAAACCGTAAATCCATCAATTTCATATTTTGTGGGCATAAGAGAAGATTCTTCTTTTTGAGCTTTATTTTTTTTCTTTGCAGAAAGTTTCTTTGATTTTGTAGCAATTTTCTGAGCTTCAGAAGAAATATGATTATTTACAGTATTTGAATTTTTGCTAAATATAAAATTATCGCAAATCTCAGAATAAATATTCTCAAGATCTTCTGTTGTTGTTGCATTTTCTAATTCATATATAATACTTTCCAAGTAATTCAATTCCTGTTCAGCAAGCTCTTTTTGCTTACTAACAATGGCAATCGTATTTTGTAGTTTTCTGTACTTCTTAAAGAAATTCTTCGCATTCTTTGAAGGTGAAATACTCTTATCTAGCGGAATTTCAATAGGATTATTATTATCATAATAATTTCCCAAAACAATAGAATCTTGAGGAAAATCTTTTATTTTATATAAATTTGAGGTTATCAATTCGCCATATAATTTATACGAATCAGTTTTATCACATTCATTAATCTTTAAATTAATATTGTTAATTCTATCCTTAACTTTTTTTATTTGACCAAGAACCAATCTGGAAACAGAATTCCTATAAGACTTAAACTCCTCCTTTTGCTCTTTTGAAAAATAAAAATCATCTATAAAAAAGTTGATAGATAAATTATCATAGGCTGAAACATCATCAATACAAATGAAATAATCAGCTTTTTGCTTAGAATCTGTAGAAGAACTAAAGAATTTAGAATTATCTTTAACAGTGATACAAGAAGTAGTATTTTTTAGTTGTTCAGCTTCAAGTAATTTAACCATATTGTTTAAATATTCAAATAGTTTCTTTAAATTATATAAAGTGTAAGCCGAATCATTGATTTTTAGTTCATTTAATAAATAAAAAATATTATTTTTTCCAAAACCATTAATCTTCTTGCTAAGAGTAGAACTGATTGAAGGACCTGAAGAAGATTCAGTTAAAAAAAGTTTATAAAAATTATCAAAAGTTTTTATACAAGAAAAATCGGGCTTATCACTTACAATACTAACATATTTGCTACCAGGGAATATGTCACGATTCGAATTGTCAAACTTGTTCAAATGCCTTAAACTATCAATAACAATTTCTTTGTCGGAAAGAAGAATTACATTGCTATGCTTTCCCATAAGTTCTACTACAAGAGTTTTTGTAATCAAATCATTAAGCTCGTTATGGCACTCTATATCGATAAAAACGATTCTTTCAAGTCCGTTGGAATAAATCTTTTTTATTATTCCGCCAACAAGATGCTTCCTTAAAACCATGCAAAAATTAAGAGCGTTCTGAGGATTAGCCTTAGAATTCGTTGTTAAATTAATTCTATAATTTACAGAATCAATAGAAATATTCAAAGCAAAATTCTTTCCACCACAATAAATTCCCAGTAAAAGTTCGTTCTTATTAGGTTCAAAAATCTTGTTTATTTTTCCATTAATTAAGCATTGCAATTCATTTACAATCGATTTTGTAACAACTCCATCAAAAGCCATAGTCGTTCTCCTTTCAATATATAAAATTATAGCCCAAAAATACGAAGAAATCAAGGAAAAATAATGCAAAACTATTGACATTAATGTTTCAACTAGAATATAATACAGTCAAGTAGAGCACTTCTCTAGGAGGACAATCTAAAACATGAACAACAAATACGATAATATGACTGATGAAGAAATATTAGAATTAATAAAATCAAAAGACGAAGAAGCCCTAGAATATTTAATTTGCAAATACAAAGATGTTGTTAATTCAAAAGTAAACAAATACTTCATAATAGGTGCAGAAAAAGAAGACATCATACAAGAAGGACTAATTGGATTATACAAAGCAATAAAAGATTTTAATGCAACAAAGCAGAACTCTTTCAAATCATTTGCAAACTTATGTATCGAAAGGCAACTAATTACGGCAATAAAATCTTCAAACAGACAAAAACACATTCCATTAAATTCATATCTATCTTTAAATATGAATGCTTATGAAAATGAGGACGGAAACAATGACACAGAAGTTATGGATGTATTTGATGCCAATGTTGTTGAAGATCCACTTGATACAATAACAAAAAAAGAATACATAACGAATGTGGAAAATGTTATAGATACTCATCTTAGCAACTTTGAAAAAAAGGTGCTTGGAAGGTACATTCAAGGTGATTCGTATATTACCATTGCGGAAAAACTTGATGCTCCTGTGAAATCGGTAGATAATGCAATTCAAAGAATTAGGAAGAAAACAGCTAAAGGATTGAATATAGAAAGAAATTAAAAATAGAGCATAGAGAAATTACAGAAAATATAAAACAAACATTGAATATGAAAAATCAGATTGCAAATAATACATTAAATAAAAATGCTTCCGAATAGACGGAAGCAAATAAATGCTAACATAGCTCAGTCGGTAGAGTGCAGCCTTGGTAAGGCTGAGGTCACGGGTTCGATTCCCGTTGTTAGCTCCAACGACGAATCTGTTCGAACTAATAGAACAGTATTGATACAAAATCAATCAGAACATAAATCTGGTTGATTTTTTTGTTGCCTAAAAACAATATAAAAATCATCCAAATGAAAGGATGGTGCAAATAAATGAAGATAATTAAACAAGAATTACAATTTGAAGAAAGTCTAAAGCAAAGGCTAGAATTTATATGTGAGTTTTCTAAAGTTACCCCCACTTTTATCAATGGTAGTATAAGAAAAATTGAAAAAACTAATCTCACATATATTGAACCACACAGAGTCATTATTAAAAATATTACTTTTTTAGTTTTTAATTATTCTAATGACGTGTATATTTCAAATTTAACTAAAAAGATTAAATTATCAGAATTAGAAGAATATATAAAAAACATATAAATACCAGTATTTGACATTTCTTAAAATTGTGGTATAATGTCTTATGTAAACATTTTAGTTTATGGAGATGATTATATGATTTTGAAAAAATTGCATTTTAAAATAAAAATTTTACAGAGATGTCATTAGTATTAATTTGTACTTTTGATGTCTTTTTTGTTAGATAGGAGGTTTAAAATTGAACGAAGAAAAGAAAAAATGTGGGCTATATATGAGAGTGTCAACTGAAGACCAAGCTCGTGAAGGATTTAGCCTTCCAGAGCAAAAAGAAAGATTAGAATCTTTTTGTAAATTTAAAGGTTATGAGATAATAGATTATTATGAAGATGCTGGAATAAGTGCTAAAACTGGTAATCATAGACCAGAATTTGAAAGATTAAAAAATGATATAAAAGCGAAAAAAGTAAATATGATAGTTGCCTTGAAACTAGATAGAATAACTAGAAGTATTTATGATTGGGAAAATTTAATGACATTTTTAGATGAAAATGATGCGTACTTAGATTGTGTTAATGATGAGATAAATACAACAAGTGCAAATGGTAAAATGATTTCAAGACTTCTAATGAGTGTTAGTCAAAATGAAATTGAAAGAACAAGTGAAAGAACTAAAATAGATATGGCAGGAGCAATAAAACAAGGACATATTCCTCATGTTGCTCCACTTGGATATAAACACGAAAATAAAAAATTGGTAATTGATTATACAACAAAAGATATAGTTATTAGAATATTTGACTTGTATTATAATGGTATGTCTTATAAGAAAATTAGTAATCTGCTTAACAAGGAAAAAGTATTAGGAAAAGATAATTGGCGTGATTCAACTATTGTTGGTATTATTGAAAATGAAATATATAAAGGCGATTTTGTTCACGGTAAAAATACAAAACATCCTACTTACTACGAAGATGTTGTTGAACCTATTATATCTAAAGAAATGTGGGAAGATTGCCAAGTACAGAAAAAGAAAAATTCAAGAAGTTATCAAAGAACTTTGACATACTTATATTTACAGAAACTAAAATGTCCAAAATGTGGCAGAATATTAGGTGGAAAAGCTACTACAAAGAAAAATGGTAATACCTATTTTTATTATTATTGTAACGACTGTAAAATTCAATTTAAAGAAAAAGTTATAAATGATTACTTTAGTCAATTTATAGATGAACTAACAGAATATGACTCTGTTGTAAATCAATTCTTCTTGCCTATGATAAAGCAAAAATTTGATGAACCTAGAGAACAATTAGAAAAAGAGATAAATAACCAGAAAAATAAACTAGAAAGAATTAAAAAAGCCTATGTTAATGGAGTATTTGAATTACAAGAATACAATGAAGAAAGAAAAATAGTAGAAAAAGCAATTAGTGAACTTGAAAATAAATTAGACTCTACAGACTGTGCTGAAGAATTAAGATTTACTCCAAAAGATATTCTACTAAAAAGAGATATTGATTTTATAAACAAAATAAAGCTAGATAAAGAATATCAAGAAAGAACTAAAACTTGGAAAGATTATACACGAAAAGAACAATCTGGACTAATAATGAAATATGTTGATGATATAGAACTTACTTTAGTTGGTAATGAAGTAGTTGTCAATCAAATTAACTTTAGAGAGTCAATTTGTAAGCCTTGTCAAGAATTATTTGATAAAGGTTATATTGATACAACTAAACCTGCTATATTTGGTAATGTACTTGGTAATATTAGATTTAGTAATTATCTACCTGAAGAAGAAGTTGGAGAAATAATTATGAGATTAAGACAATACTATGATGTTGGCTATGCTGAAGCAACATACTATGTAGATAAACAAGTATTCTATTTCAATTTCAAGGAAGATAACTCTGCTATTGTTAGAGTATTTCCTTTAAAAGACTATTACAAATTAGATCCAGATAATAAAATGAAAACTTATGAATTTGGAATAATATATATTCGTGAAGAAGATAAATTTCAAATGAAAGAGATTGACTCTGCATTTAATTATATACCAGATGAAAGTAACAATAGTGTAATTTATACTAAAGATACTACACCTATTCCAATAGGCGTTAAGCCAGTAAAATTCTGCGAAGATGATACTAAATAAATGAAAAATATTTTAGTTAAAAATATTTTTTATTTCCAAATTAACGTGGCACGTTTTGTTTTTGCAATTAGCAAAAATGAAAGTGGCGATAGTTAATTTGGATAAAATTTATCTATGGAAGATAAATTTTATTGCCTCGCAGAGCCCCCGAGTTTTGATAGCATGTCAAAACTCATAGGGGGTTAGGACTTATGACAGAGTCAAAGTCCTATGCTTCGAAGCAAGTTCTAAAGGAGGAAAAAGAGAGTTTTCTTGTACTTTTCGTGTAGGTGAACTTTATCTTAACGCAGCCGAAGCTGCAGCAAACATGGATAAACTGCCACATGCACGTATGCGTCTTTTAGAATTAATGCGGAAGCGTTATACTCCCGAAGCATATGCCAAGAAAGAGAATGCAGTGAATGTGATGGATAAAAATGCCTTGATTAGTGAAATACTGAACGAGCGTGCTCGTGAACTAGCTTTTGAGGGACATCGTTGGTTTGATCTTCGTCGTACTACACGTCCTCGGATGGTGAAAGTACTTCAAGGTAAAACTTATATATTGGAACAGGACGATCCTCGTTATACAATTCCTATTCCGAGAGATGCTATTGCTGCCAATCCGGGATTAGCTAACTAATACACATGAAAATCTGAACACACACAACCCCAAGCCGTAGAGTTTATAAAAGGACCCTACGGCTTTTTAATTAATATATTAT
>ERZ827440.891-NODE-891-length-37205-cov-5.203472_pt1 | contig 37205 bp, 31 predicted proteins | sample MGYA00519774_ERZ827440 | MGnify/ENA primary metagenome ERZ827440 (study PRJEB31778, sample SAMEA3449302) | human gut metagenome | biome: human gut; feature: human-associated habitat; material: faeces | place: United Kingdom | collected 2010/2012 ... | reverse complement strand
TCGTTCATATAGCTGAGCCACTCATCGAGTTCATGCATACGTTGAATACCCCAAATAGGCACCACGTTATCGAATTGCGTCATATAAGCCATAGCTGCCTGCGAATTTGTAATCAAGCCACCCGCAAGACCTTTCATTGCAATAAACCCAACGTTGTTCTTCTCGCAGGTACGCACCAAATCTTCTTCCCTTTTAGAAGCCAAATAGCTCAAAGGGAACTGAAGTGTTTCGTAGAGTCCCGATTCAGCAATTTCTTCTGCAACGGCAATAAGGTGAGCCGTTATACCAATATGGCGAATCTTACCCTGACGCTTTGCTTCCACTAAGCACTCATACATACCCGTCCCATCTCCTGGGCGATAACACTGAGGGACACAATGCAACTGATAAAGATCAAGGTAGTCTGTTTGCAATAACGAGAGCGATTGTTCCAAATCTGCCCAGAAGGCCTCGGGTGTTTTTGCCTGCGTTTTAGAAGCAATAAAAACCTTTTCGCGCATTCCCTTAAACGCAATACCGAGCCTCTCCTCACTATTTGAGTAAGCACGCGCCGTGTCAAAAAACGTCATTCCACCTTCATACGCCTTACGCAAAAGCGCTACCGCTTCTTGTTCACTACAGCGCTGAAGAGGCAACGCGCCAAACGCGTTTTGGGGAATGGAAATACCGGTACTTCCAAGCGTGATTGTTTTCATAGGGGGACTCTTTCTCGCGATATATAAGTATTATCAATTAGCCAAATGGCTCCGTTTAAGCTATAAAGAAAATTTGCAGTATGCATACTTTGCTTCCTTCATTGTATGATACCAACATTACTCGCTTTTATTTGCAATATGGAAAGGTTCTCATGACAAAATTTAGCCACGTAATCGTGCGCCGTCCTGGCAAGTCACTTTGCGACGGTATTACGAGCGCTCCCGAACTCGGTCAGCCAATCTACGAACGCGCTCTCGAAGAGCATCGCGACTATGTTCACGCCTTAGAACAGTGTGGCGTAGATGTAACTATCCTTCCCGCATTGGAAGAATACCCTGATTCTTGCTTCGTGGAAGATCCCGCTGTCATCACGCGTATGGGAGCAATTATCACCAATCCTGGTGCCGAAAGCCGCAATGGTGAAAAAAACGAAATCGAACCTGTCATTCGCCGTTTCTTTGACGATGATCACATCAAGCACATCACTGCTCCTGGCACGCTTGAAGGCGGCGACGTCATGATGGTTGGCGATCATTTTTATGTAGGTCGTTCTGCACGTACCAACGAAGAAGGAATTCGCCAGTTTATCGAAATCCTCGAAGGTTGGGGTCTTGAAGGTTCTGAAGTTGCCTTGGAAGAAGTTCTTCACCTTAAAACCGGCGTTAACTATTTAGAGAACAACAACATGTTGGTATCCGGCGAGTTTATCGATAAGCCCGAATTTGCTCAGTACAACAAGGTAGTTGTTCCCGAAGAAGAAGCATACGGCGCTAACTGCATTTGGGTAAACGATACCGTAATCGTGGCTGAAGGCTATCCAAACGTTTTGAAGGCAGTGCAGGATTTGGGTTACAAAACTCTTATCGTAGATACGTCAGAATATCGCAAAATTGATGGCGGTCTTTCCTGCTTAAGCTTGCGTTTCTAGCTTTTTACATATCAACCAAAGGTGCACTTTGGACCCCAAGAGAGCTGTTAACTTGTTTTAACACCCCGCTTTGCGTAGCCCTTAGTGCACCTCTTTAAAAATCGTATCTAGATTTCGGCTTTAAGTAACTGATTGTTTTGCAATCACCCCTTTAAAAGTAAAGTCTGCAAGACCATGTCGTTAAATTTCTAGCTTTTACTTTTTAGCTAGCTCATCTATCGTCCTGATCTCATCTTTTGCTTATCTTGTAGCTTGATTGCACAAAAAAGTCAGTTCGCCTCTGAAAGGATTGCGAATGTCAACCTCTGAAATATCAAGTTCAACTTCCCCTAAAGCTCCTGGTCTCAGCGATTCTGAAAAAGGAATTATTGATCCGAATGGTTTGAGCGTTTTTCGTCTCACCATGATGGTAATTACCGCTAGTGTCTGCGGCGGTATCTTTTCTCTTGCAGGCGACTTAGCTGCAGGTGGTGCAAACACCGGAGCAGTTCTTGTTTCCTGGCTTATCTGTTTCGTAGGCGTTTTATCCTTAGCGTTGGTGTTCTACGGACTTTCCCGTGTTCGTTCCAATTTAACAGGCGGCATCTATGCTTATGCAGCAGCCGCTTTTGGTAAATACATTGGCTTTAATTCTGCATGGGGTTACTGGATTAGCTCCTGCTTAAGCAATGCAGGCTATGCCATTATGCTCTTCGGAGCGCTGGGATACTTCTTCCCCGTATTTGGCGAAGGAAACAACCTTCCTTCTTTGATCTGCGCTTCAATCTTTTTATGGTTTATTGCTTTTTTGGTATCGCGAGGCGTAAAAGAAGCAACAGGCGTAAACGTTATTGTCACCTTAGCAAAATTAGTACCGCTTGGCCTTTTCATTGTTTCTATTCTTCTTCTTGGTAAATTTAACCCTGCCATTTTCATGGAAAACTTCTGGGGAGAGCCGGGAGGACCCGATTTTCTGACACAGGTATCATCAACCATGGTTGCCCTGGTGTGGGTATTTGTTGGTATTGAAGGCGCTATCACCATTTCAGGACGCGCCAAATACAGCCGCGATGTAGGCCGCGCCACTATCTTTGGCTTCGTGTCGGTCTTTGTGCTGTATTTGATTATTTCGCTTTTATCACTTGGCATTATGCCTCGTGCTGAAATGGCAGAGCTTGCCACACCTTCTATGGCAGGCATTCTTGAAGCTGCCATTGGCCCCATAGGCGCTACGGTAGTGAATTTAGGCGTTATTCTCTCCCTTGTAGGAGCAATGCTTGGCTATGTTATCATCGCCTCTGAAACACCTTTCCAGGCTGCTCGTTGGGGCGCATTTCCTCAGGTATTCACCAAGGTGAATAAACACGATGCCCCCATTGTGACCATTATCTGCAGCGTAGGATTTATTCAGTTGTTCTTGATTCTTTCCCTGGCAGCAGAAAGTACTTATCAGTTCTTCTATGCTTGTGCTGTATCAATGATCCTTTTTGCCTACGTATCTTCGGCGCTATATTACGCTATCATCTCCTGGAAAAATGATCGTATGAACGCGCCAGGCGCACCCAAACTTTGGATAGCTCGTTTGGTGAGCACGGTATGTGTTTGCTACACCATCTTCTTGATTTACTCCTGTGGTGCCCAAGGCGTTATGATCACCTCGATCCTTTTCCTTCCCGGATTGATTGTTCATGTTATTGCACAACGAAACCGCGGTGAAGCGGCACTTCCCCATAAACGCGATAAGGTTTTGGCTGCCATTATCGTTATTGCAGCCGTTGTATCGCTCGTACTTCACTTTTCTGGTATTGCCCCAATCGTCTAAAACCTGAAAAGATAGGTCTTTAAGGGTTGTAGACCAAGCCTTATACTGAGCGCCTTTATAGGCACCTACTTTGCGAGCATCGATACTTTCACAAGAAAAAAAGAGCTTGTCGAATTTCTATTCGGCAAGCTCTTAGCTATTTGAGAGATTGTTTCTTCAATTCTCCAAAGGACGATTCATATACCCTCAGGAAAACTCACTGAGGCATTCCATAGGCGCTCTCACGATGGATGATTGCCTTATAGGTAGGTCACCAATTCCGAAAGCTCTTTGGTGCTTTCATGATTTTTGAGAGGACCAGCGCCTTCTGCAGCAAACCCTAAATCAAGCAGCAATACTACCTCTTCACTCTCTGGTAATCCAAATGCTTCATGGGCCTCATCAGGATTAAAGCAGTTAACCCAACATGAGTCCACGCCAGCATTCTTTGCTGCCAACATCATATGCGTTGCTACAATTGAGGCATCTTCCACTCCGGAGTGATGAGTATTACCCGGATAGGTATAAGCACCCTCATGATCGAACGCCACCATAAGTACCACTGGTGCGCCATAGCGGCAGGGTGTAAGAGCATCGATCTTAGTAAGTGCTTCTTCAGAGCGCAAAACATAGATATGCTGCTCTTGAGCGTTTCTTGCCGTAGGGGCAACTTGTCCTGCCTTTAAAATATCCTCAAGTTGTTCATCAGAAATTGGTTTGCCGTCATATTTCTTGCAAGAATAACGGCTTTTAATAAGCTCTGAAAATTCCATAGCTGACCCCTTTCGAGATTCTATTCAATTCCCAGCTCTTTTTCGATCACGCACGCAATAGCCTGCGTTGCCGCCTTTGCCTCATCATGCGTGGGAGCTTCTACCATGACACGCACCAAAGGCTCGGTACCGCTTGGACGCACCAGGATGCGACCGGTATCGCCAAGTTTTTCTTCCTCTGCAGCAATAGCCTCTTGAACGGCTGCATTAGTGGTAACAGCCTGCTTATCAGAAACCTTTACATTGATAAGCTCTTGTGGGAAACGCTGCATAACACTGGCAACCTCAGAAACCAGTCCACCTTTGCGCAAACAAGCAGACAAGAACTGACAGGCAGTAATAAGACCATCGCCTGTTGAGTTATGCTTGAGGAAAATCATATGGCCGCTTTGTTCGCCGCCTAATACGAAACCGCCTTCACGCAACTGCTGCAGCACATAACGATCTCCTACCTGGGTTTGAATTACCTCAATTCCTGCCTTCTGCATTGCCTTAGTAAAGCCCAGATTGCACATTACGGTAGAAACAACGGTATTGCCCTCAAGAAGTCCACGTTCTTTAAGATCGAGGGCACATACTGCCTCTACCACATCGCCATCAATTTCATTGCCCTGTTCGTCTACGAACATTACGCGATCGGCATCACCATCATGGGCAATACCAATGTTGGCGTGAGTTGCTGCCATCAAGTTTTTAAGAGGCTCAAGGTGCGTTGATCCGCACTGCACGTTGATATCAGTACCGGAAAAATCATCATTGATGGTAATGACCTCAGCACCAAGCTCCTCTAAAGCACGAGCAGTCGTAAGAGAAGCAGCACCATGACCAGTATCGAGTGCTACCTTCAAGCCTTCAAACGAAAGGCCTTCATCACGTACCAGAGAAACCGCATGATCGATATAGAGATCACAAGCGTTTTCGACCGGAACAACTACTCCTACTTCATCTCCTGCGGGCAATTTATCGACAGGAGTCCCCCCCGCTTCGACAAACGTCTCCAAGGAAGCCTCAACTTCATCAGGAAGCTTAAAACCCTGACCATCGAAAAACTTAATACCGTTATACTCAGGCGGATTGTGAGATGCCGAAATAACAACACCACCGTCAGCATGAAGTTCACGCGTAAGAAATGCTACGCCTGGTGTAGGAATAATGCCTGCTGCCAATACCGTGCCCCCGCGGCTCATGATGCCCGCATTAAGCGCGCTTTCAAGCATGTCACCAGACAGACGAGTATCCTTACCAACAACGATAGTCTTGCCTAGAAATTCAACTGCAGCCTGGCCAAGCTTAAAGGCAATATCGCACGTCAATTCAGTATTAGCGACGCCTCGTGCGCCGTCTGTTCCAAATAGTTTTGCCATTATTGCCTCCTACTTTTCTTCATGATGTCCGCGATTAATATGTTCGGGCTTCAACATAACTACGCCCTCACGCAAAGCAATTTCATCGTCTGTCATACGAGAATTCAGCTCTGCAGCAAATTCATCAAGCGAAATGCCACACCGTTCAAGAAGCACCATCAGGTGATACACCACATCGCCCGCCTCGTAGCGCAAATGATCCACCTCAGCGCTGCGAGCTTCGTCAGTTACCGCTGCAGGATTTTCAGCAGCAACCGCATCCAAGGTAGCAACATCTTTTGCAGCAAGCGTTGTCTCGTGAGCTTCTTCAACGAGTTTTTTTAGTAACGTATCAAGATCGCCGGTAAGCAGACGGTATGTGTAACTAGCCTCACCAGCACTACGACGCCCATGGATAGTATGAGCAAGCGAATCAAGCGCTGAACCAATTTGACTTTCTGGTTGAGCACCTTTAGTTGTATAGGTTTTCATTGAGCGAATCCTTCTAGATATCTCTAGCCTGCTAAAGAAACCAAACTAGCACCTTTTTTTCACTGCAGTAAGAGCAGGCTTTTTTATACCTGAATAGAATACCGCAGACTTAAGCACTTTGGGATAGTTGGTTTCTGGTTTAGAGCTGACTTACAATACGCCTACGAGAATCCTGCACTTCATACAGGGCCCTTTCAATATCAATAGTGAGATATTCCCCCTCTCGGTACAGTACCTCACCATCTACCATGGTAAGCACTACATCGCTGCCTTGGGCAGAATATACCACCGCAGCAGCTTTATCATCAGCAGGAACCATCCAGGGGGTATCTGCATCCAAAACCACCAGATCGGCTTTGTTGCCAACAACAATATCGCCACACTTTTCACGCCCCTGCGACAAAGCGCCATTGAGCGTTGCTATTTCTATGACCTCACCAGCACGTAGGCCCAATGGTGTGCAATTTTGAGCTCGCTGCATCAAGGCTAAAAGGTACATATCGCGCATCATATTGTGTGCATTGTTGCTTGCTACTCCATCGGTACCCAATGCCACCGTTATTCCCGCTTCACGCATCGCCATTACATCAGCAATGCCACTTCCCAACTTGGCATTTGACGCAGGGCACGTTGCAACAAAAACATTTTTCTCTGCCAGAATTGCTCGATCTTTATCAGTGAGCCACACGCAATGAGCCGCTGTTGCTGGCACGTCAAAGATGCCGCAATCGGCAAGGTATTCGACAGGAGTCATACCCTGATGACGCTCCTTGCATCCTTCAACCTCCGAAGCAGTTTCTGCCACATGAACCTGCATACGTACACCCTGCTCTTTTGCTGCCTGGGCAAGACCACACGCAACTTTGCGCGTTGAGGTGTATTCAGCATGCAAGTTGAAATCCACGAGAAGCCGTCCGTTAGCCGCACCATGAAACTGCCTGATAAGATCCTGATTTTTTATTGCTTCTGGAATAGCATCGTAGGAGATATTGGGGTCAAAATCTAACACACTATGACCTAAGTTGCACTTGAAGCCAGATTCTATGATCGCCTGCGCACGTGCCTCCGAGTTGTAATACATATCGGTGCAGGACACGACCCCAAACCGAAGCATCTCTGCAATACCTGCCAAAGTAGCATAGTAGGCATCTTTATCAGTAATGAGCGCCTCAAAGGGGAAAATTGCTTCATTGAGCCACGCATCAAGTGCCATATTATCCCCTCGACCGCGTAAAAGAGTCATAGGTACATGGGAATGAGCGTTATAAAGACCAGGCATTACAATTTTCCCACGACCATCAAAGCGTACCTCATAGTGCGCCTGCGTATCACCAACTTCTTCTTGATGAGATGACAGAGCAGAAAAAGCTTTCTTTTCTGGATCATCGATCCCTACATAGTCAATTACCCCGTCACAAACCCCCACATAGCTGTGAGGAACTACCTGTCCCGAGGCAGAAAGCAAATCAATATCACAAAACAAGATTGATGACATATAAGATCCTTGCACTCATGCTGTATCTTCTCTTAAAACAGCAGGATTTTATCATTTCTTATTGTAAACAAACCTTACCAGTCCCCAACCCTCTAAAGCATAGGTTATAGGCCCCCTTTTAACCGTTAACCCTCAAGCGCGCCATAGAGAAACTAGGACTGCACGAGAACAAAAAAGCGGCCACGATTTGTTTCGTGGCCGCCCAATGTAAGAACAAGCTGTTGTTCTTTATGTTATTCGCCATCCTTAGAAGCGTCATCGTCTTCAGAGTTGGTCAGATTAAAGCCCAGATCCGTTGAACCAAGCAACGCGTCAAGCTCTTCTAAGTTGCGCTGATAAGAACGGGGAGGAAGCGCCTCACCGAGCATGTCTTCGCCTTCGGTGTTAAAGGTTGCAGGATGATCGCCACCAATCAGCACCGTATCATCAGGCGAAAATACCATATCAAGCAACTGGCTCATATCATCGCGAGAAGCGCTTAGGTCGTCCTCAATTACATGAGACAAGCCATGAGCTTCAAGACCAGCCTTCAGCTCTTCGATAGCCTTAGTGCCAATGCCTTCGATGCGCAAAAGCTCATCTTCGGTATGACCTACCAAGTCGGCAACGGTTTCGATGCCAGCCTCGGAGAACTTATTAGCCCAGCGCTGAGAAACACCCAGGTCATCATAGATGTAGAGACGAGCATCCTCATCGGAGAGATTGCTGTTGCGATAACCGCCGGCAATGGAAGCAAAATAGCTTGCATAGTCGGAGCCAGAGCCCAGATAGCCTTCATCCAAAGACCAATCCTGAGGCTGAGGCAGCAAATCTTCAATCTCGCGCAAGGCCTCAGGTGCAGAATCAGGCAAACGATCGCCATCAACCTTATCCACCGGAACACCCTTGTAGGTAAGTCCCACGTCGTGATAACGCTTAAGACCCGTACCTGCAGGGATTGGCTTACCGATGATAACGTTTTCCTTCAAGCCCTGAAGTGTATCAACCTTGCCTTCGATTGCAGCGTCAGTTAAGACCTTGGTGGTCTCCTGGAAGGATGCTGCAGACAAGAACGAATCAGTTGCCAAAGATGCCTTAGTGATACCCAAGAGCAAAGGCTGGCCGATAGGAGGATTCTTGCCTTCCAATACCAGCTCGTTTGCAACCTTTTCGAATTCGAAGCGGTTAACCTGACGACCTGGCAGGTAATCAGAATCGCCTGGATCGATAACAGCAACCTTGCGAAGCATCTGACGAGCGATAACTTCGATGTGCTTGTCGTTAATATCTACACCCTGGGATACGTATACGTCCTGAACCTGATCAACGATGTAGCGAAGGGTGGTATTAGGATCAGTCAAGCGCAGCAAGTCGTGAGGGTTAACAGAACCCTTGGTCAACTGCTGACCAACTTCAACTTCACAACCATCGGTTACACCAGGGAACATCTGAGCACGTGCAGAAACAACGTATTCGCGGATATTGCCTTCCTGATCATGAATGGTCAAGGTCTTGCTGTTCTTATCGCCTACGATCTGCAAGGTACCAGAAATTTCTGCCAAGACAGCCTGACCCTTTGGCTTACGAGCCTCAAAAAGCTCGGTAACACGAGGAAGACCGTGCGTAATGTCTTCACCAGCAACACCGCCGGAGTGGAACGTACGCATCGTCAGCTGAGTACCAGGCTCGCCAATGGACTGAGCAGCAATAATACCAGCAGCGGTACCAATGTTTACCGGACGAGAGGTTGCCAAGTCCCAACCGTAGCACTTCTGGCAGATACCATGTTCTGCATGGCATGTCATAACCGCACGATGCTTGATCTTACGAACACCTGCATCATAGAGACGCTGAAGTTCAGCAACGGAGGAAGGATATTCGCCAGCCTCCATAATGATCTCGCCCGTTTCTTCGCTTACGGCAGGCTCAGCCAAGCAACGACCCACCAGAGAATCGTCGATTTCGCCCTTAGCGTTCATCAAAGCGCATTCAACGCCATCGGTCGTGCCGCAGTCGAGCTCACGAATGATAACGTCTTGAGCAACGTCAACCAGACGACGAGTAAGGTAACCGGAGTCAGCCGTACGAAGTGCGGTGTCTGCCAGACCCTTACGAGCACCATGAGTTGAAATAAAGTATTCCAAAACAGAGAGACCCTCGCGGAAGTTTGCCTTAATAGGACGGTCAATAATTTCGCCCTTCGGGTCAGACATAAGACCACGCATACCAGCAAGCTGACGAATCTGCTTGATGTTACCTCGAGCACCAGAGAATGCCATCATGTAGATTGGATTGAACTTATCGAAGTTCGCCGCCATCGCATCGCCAACTTCTTCGTTGGCAGCATTCCAAATGTCAACAACCTGCTTATGGCGTTCTTCGTCAGACATAAGACCCATTTCGTAGTCTTCGTCAATAGCGGCAACCTTTTCGTCTGCTGCTGCCAGAATCTCACCCTTCTCGGGAGGAATCGTAGCGTCGTAAACAGAAACGGTCAGGCCTGCACGAGTTGCATAGTGGAAGCCAGCGCTCTTCAAGCCATCCAAGATGGGTTCCATCTCAGAGGTAGTGTAGCGATTGCAGCAATCCTCAACGAGGTGGCTGATCTCGCTCTTATTCATTTCAAAGTTTAGGTAAGGGTAGTCATCAGGCAATACCGCATTGAAGGTAATACGACCAATGGTGGTTTCAATGCGCTCACCCTTCTTGTGCTCAACCATTTCATCAAACGACGAAGCAACAAGGGTGTCCTTGGTCAGACGAACCCAAATCTTTGCCTGCAGGTCAAGGTCTGCACGAGCATCGTAGGCGTTCATCGCATCGCTGAAGTCAATAAAGGCACGACCTTCACCGGGGAATCCGTCACGAGCAGCGGTCAGGTAATACAGACCGATGATCATGTCCTGCGTAGGTACGGTCAAAGGACGACCATGAGCAGGTGATTTGATGTTGTTAGCAGAAAGCATCAAAACGCGTGCCTCGGCCTGAGCTTCGTTGCCCAGAGGAACATGAACTGCCATCTGGTCACCGTCAAAGTCAGCGTTAAATGCTGTACATACCAAGGGGTGCAGCTTAATTGCCTTACCTTCAACCAAAACAGGCTCAAATGCCTGAATACCAAGGCGGTGCAAGGTAGGAGCACGGTTCAAGAGAACAGGATGTTCGGTAATTACCTGATCCAAAACGTCCCATACATAGCTTGCGCCACGATCAACAGCACGCTTTGCAGCCTTAATGTTGGCAGCATATTCAAGCTCAGCCAAACGCTTCATTACAAAAGGCTTGAAAAGCTCGAGTGCCATCTGGCTTGGCAAACCGCACTGGTGAAGCTTCAAGGTAGGACCAACAACGATTACAGAACGGCCAGAGTAGTCAACACGCTTACCAAGCAAGTTCTGACGGAAACGACCCTGCTTGCCCTTGAGCATATCGGACAAGGACTTCAGAGGACGATTGCCAGGACCAGTTACCGGACGACCACGACGACCGTTGTCGAACAGTGAGTCAACTGCTTCTTGGAGCATACGCTTTTCGTTGTTAACGATGATCTCAGGAGCACCAAGATCGAGCAGACGCTTCAAACGGTTGTTACGGTTGATTACACGACGATACAAATCGTTTAAGTCAGAAGTTGCAAAACGGCCACCGTCGAGCTGAACCATAGGACGCAGATCAGGTGGAATGACCGGAATTACATCCAAGATCATGTCGCGTGGCTTGTTGGAAGAATGCAAGAATGCATCTACAACCTTCAAGCGCTTAATAGCCTTGGTACGCTTCTGGCCTTTACCGGTAGCTACCACTTCACGCAGTTCTTCTGCCGTAGCTTCCAGATCAATTGCATCAAGCAGATCACGAATAGCTTCAGCACCCATACCACCCTTGAAATAGTCAGAGTAGTTCAAGCGCATCTCACGATAGAGAGCCTCGTCGGATACCAACTGCTTAGGCTCAATCTTCAAGAATGCCTCAAGAGCTTCGGTGCGCAAAGCCTTACGCTCGTTGAACTCTTCATAGATATCTGCGATCTCTTCTTCAACCTCTTCAGGGGTCATACGCTCGTCTTCGTCGATGTCATCAACGAATTCGTCCTCTTCAGGAACATAGTCAACAGACAAACGACGCGTAGCTTCAATTAAGCGATCGCGCTCTGCATCCAATTCTTCCAAGTCTGCAGAAAGTTCATCGCGAAGTTCTTCAACATCTTCATCACGTGCTTCCTTATCAACTGAAGTGATGATAGAAGAAGCGAAATACAAAACCTTCTCGAGCTCCTTAGGAGGAATGTCGAGCAAATAGCCCAAACGAGAAGGAGAGCCCTTGAAGTACCAAATATGGCTTACGGGAGCTGCAAGCTCGATATGACCCATGCGCTCACGACGAACCTTGGAGCGAGTTACCTCAACACCGCAGCGTTCGCACACAATACCCTTGAAGCGGATGCGCTTGTATTTACCGCAAGCGCACTCCCAGTCCTTCGTTGGGCCAAAGATCTTCTCGCAGAACAAGCCGTCCTTTTCAGGCTTGAGCGTACGATAGTTAATAGTTTCAGGCTTCTTGACCTCGCCACGAGACCAACCACGGATGTCCTCCGCGCTCGCAAGAGAGATACGGATAGCGTCAAAGTTATTTACATCAAATTCGCTCATTTACATCTCCTCTCCCTTACCGATAAGGTCATTTGCTGAATCCTTGTCAGAGGTGCCGCCCATCAAATCGCCCAATTCAGCGGTGATAGAGCCCAGCAAATCGTCTTCACTCATTGGCTTTTCTTCGTTTGTGCGTGCGGTACCCAACATTTCAGGAGTTTCCTCTTCAGGCTCATGGGTAACGTCGATGGTCTGGTGCTGGTGACCTTCCAACTCAACGTTCAAGCACAAAGAGCGCATTTCCTTAATAAGAACCTTGAAGGATTCAGGAACCTCAGGTGCAGGGATGGACTCGCCCTTAACGATTGCCTCATAAGCCTTAACACGACCAGAGGTATCGTCGGACTTAATGGTCAAAATTTCCTGGAGAACATTTGATGCACCGTAGGAGTACAGTGCCCAAACTTCCATTTCGCCGAAGCGCTGGCCACCAAACTGAGCCTTGCCACCCAAAGGCTGCTGGGTAATAAGACTGTAAGGGCCAGTTGAACGGGCATGAATCTTGTCGTCAACCAAGTGACCCAACTTCAAGATGTAAGTCTGACCACAGGTGATAGGCTCACGGAAACGCTCGCCCGTGCGGCCATCATAGAGCCAGGTCTTACCAGTACGAGAAAGCTGAGGAATCATATCCATGCGGAAATGTTCGCCATACTTCTTCTTATTGATGTTCACCAGGTTGCGGTTAGCTTTAATAATTACGTCAGAAATTTCTTCCTCGGTAGCACCGTCGAATACAGGCGTTGCTACGTGGATAGGACCTTCTACGATTTCATCGGAGTCCTCTTCGTCAGACCAGCCCCAAAGTGCTGCCCAACCAAGATGGTTTTCAAGCAACTGACCAACATTCATACGAGAAGGTACACCCAGAGGATTCAGGATAACGTCAATTGGCGTACCGTCTGCCAAGTAAGGCATGTCCTCAACAGGCAAAACGCGAGAAATAACACCCTTGTTACCATGACGACCAGAAAGCTTGTCGCCCTGCTGAATCTTACGCTTCTGAGCAACAAAAACGCGAACAAGTTCGTTAACACCCGGTGCTAATTCGTCGCCATTTGCGCGAGAAGAACGAACCACGTTGATTACGCGACCACCTGCACCATGAGGAACCTTCAAAGAGGTATCGCGAACCTCGCGAGCCTTTTCACCAAAGATTGCACGGAGCAGACGCTCTTCAGCAGTGAGCTCGGTTTCACCCTTAGGGGTAACCTTGCCTACCAAAACATCACCGGGGAATACTTCAGCACCTACGCGGATAATGCCATCGGCATCAAGGTCAGAAATCATATCCTCAGAGATATTAGGAATTTCACGAGTGATTTCCTCAGGACCAAGCTTGGTATCGCGAGCGTCAATTTCATATTCAGCAATGTGAATAGAAGTAAGCAAGTCTTCTGCCACAACACGCTCGGAAACAATAATAGCGTCCTCGTAGTTGTAGCCTTCCCATGGCATGTAAGCAACCATAAGGTTTTGACCCAAGGACAGTTCTGCCTTATCGCAAGAAGGACCGTCAGCCAAAACATCGCCCTTGAATACCTTATCGCCCTTGCGAACCAGCGGCTTGTGGTTCATGCAACCAGACTGGTTGGAGCGCTGGAACTTAGGAATGAGGTATTCGTCGTATTCGCCATCTTCACGCTCGATGATGATGGTCTGACCATCAACGTAGTCAACCACACCGGCATTTTGAGCAACCAAAACTTCGCCAGAGTCAACTGCGATACGGTGCTCGATGCCCGTACCAACCAAAGGAGCATTAGGACGAAGCAGAGGTACTGCCTGACGCTGCATGTTAGAGCCCATCAGTGCACGGTTTGCGTCGTCGTGCTCCAAGAATGGAATCAAAGACGTTGCAACAGAAGTCATCTGACGAGGCGAAACGTCCATGTAGTTAACGGTTTCAACCGGCATGTCCGCTGCTTCACCGAAGTTACCCTGAGAGTCCTTCGTACGGCAGAGAACGCGGCTTGCTTTAATGAACTCGCCATTTTCGAAATGACCGAATTCGCGAGTTTCAGGATTAAAGGTTTCATTAGCCTGAGCGATGGTGTACTTTTCTTCCTCGTCTGCGGTGAGGTAGTCAACATCGTCAGTTACCTTGCCATCAATTACGCGACGGTAAGGGGTTTCAATAAAGCCGTATGGATTTACGCGAGCATAGGTTGCCAGCGAACCAATAAGACCAATGTTAGGACCTTCAGGGGTCTCAATAGGACACATACGACCATAGTGAGAGGTATGAACGTCTCGAACTTCAAAGCCTGCACGTTCACGAGACAAACCGCCAGGACCCAATGCGGACAGACGACGCTTATGCGTAACACCTGCAGCAATGTTGGACTGGTCCATGAACTGAGACAGCTGTGAAGAAGCGAAGAATTCTTTAATAGCTGCAACGATAGGACGAATGTTTACCAAGCTCTGTGGCGTGATATCGTCTGGCTCCTGCATGCTCATGCGCTCACGCACAACACGCTCCATACGAGACAAGCCAATGCGGAACTGGTTTTGAATCAATTCCCCTACCGTACGGATACGACGATTGCCAAAGTGATCAATATCGTCAGTCTGGTAGCCTTCTTCGCCATCATGAAGCGCCACAATATAGCGCATGGTTTCGATGATGTCTTCTTGAGTAAGCGTGGAATGATCGTTTTCTGGATCAAAGCCAAGCTTCTTGTTGATCTTATAGCGACCAACTTTTGCCAAGTCATAACGCTGTGGATTGAAGAACAAACCATCAAGCAACGTACGAGCAGAATCGATCGTAGGAGGCTCACCCGGACGGAAGCGACGGTAGAGCTCGATCAAGGATTCTTCCTTGGTGGTAGCAGGGTCGCGATCAAGGGTGCGAATAACCATTTCGGAATCGCCCAAAAGATCGATGATCTCTTCGCGCGTTTCTGCAATACCAAGCGCACGCAAAAGAAGCGTAGCAGGCTGCTTACGCTTGCGGTCGATACGCACAGAAAGTACGTCGCGCTTGTCGGTTTCGAATTCAAGCCATGCACCACGCGAAGGAATTACCTTTGCGTTGTAAATGGTTTTGTCAGACGTCTTGTCACGCTCCGAGGAGAAGTACACACCTGGAGAACGAACAAGCTGAGATACTACGACACGTTCGGTACCATTAATAATGAAGGTACCGCGTGGCGTCATCAAAGGGAAGTCGCCCATGAAAACGTCTTGCTCTTTGATCTCACCCGTCTCACGATTGATAAAGCGAATTTCAGCAAAGAGAGGTGCCTGATAGGAAACATCGCGTTCCTTGCACTCATCTACGCTATACTTAGGCTCGCCGAATTCGTGCTTACCGAATTCAACACACATATCCTTCGTGTTTGATTCGATAGGGCTAATGTCGTTGAAGGCATTGGTAAGGCCTTCGTCCACGAACTTTTTGAAGCTTTCCGTTTGGATTGCAATAAGATTAGGGACGTCCATTACGTCAGGAATCTTTGCGAAGCTCCGGCGGGTCCTATAACGGCTGGTGGAATCGGGGGTTTTAGACTGAACCACGAGTCATTTCCTCCTTCGTTGCAACCGGCTAATTTGTGTAAAGACACAATTTACTAGGTTACTTCGCACAAATTGCCAAGTCAAGGAAAATTTTTTTCAATTATGGTTTACTCGTGGATTTTTGAAAAAAATTGAGTTCTTTGATTAATAGACAACGATGGAATTTAATGTCACCTAGGGGAACTTAGAAGCGCTTTTCTAAGAAAGCTTCAACGGTAAATACATCCTATTGATCTCAGAATCAACACTGGGCATTTTTTTAAAACCAAAATGCGCATAGAACATTTCTGCGGACTTGCTACTTGGATCCACCAATAAAGCCTTCGCCCCAATAATTTGGGCAATTTCCAAAGACTTTTTGATAGCATCTCGAAGCAGTGCGGCACCCAGTCCGCGCCCTTTATAGTGAACATCTACACCCATCATTCCTAACAAAATGACAGGAACCTGTTCTGGGGAATTCCGTTTTAGCCATCCCCCTTGAATAGAATTTCGTACAACGGAATGACTACTTAGCGTATAAAACCCCGCAACTTTCCCCTCGCAGTAACTTACATATACTACGGCCGTACCCCGTTGTTTTGCATGCTTAGCGTGCTTGGCAAACCAGTTGTCTACAAGCTTATCCCCGCAAGAAAAACCAGAGGATTTAGAATCATTAGCTTCAGAGTTTTTGGCTTCGTATTGTACTGGGCGCGAAAACATACTTATTCCCAAATTTCATCACGCGCCAAGAGGTCTTGAGCGGCTTTAGGCATAGATTCATCTAATGCGTGGCAAAATAATTCAAATTCGTTATCGCTCAGCACAGTTAATCTAGCCTGCTCAATATCATAGCGTGCAGCTTCATCTAAATGTGCAACACTCCATTGCGTTAAGGTTTGCCCCTTTAATGAAGCAGCTTTTTCATAGGCCGAACGCTGGCTATGAGTCAACCTAAGATCCATCCTGCTGTTCTTTTCTTCTTTCTCTGCAGCAACAGGCATATTATCACCCCTTTCAGTTGATAACTTTATTGTACGTAATTTATCCGTACAATACAATCATAAAGGGTAGATTTCCTCTTAGGGCAATTCCATCTATAAAACCCAAGCTACAGAAATACTCCTGGAAGACTCCTGTGCTGAGAGCTAAATTAGAAAAACTCCAAATGCCTATTCAGCTTGAGCGCATTAAAAGAATCCCAATTGCTCACCAATAAGCTTTATTGCTAGAAGACCAAGGGCAAGCAAAATGCAAGGGCGTGCGATATTGATTCCCTTTTTCATCACCAAGCCCGCACCAAACCAAGCACCAATCATATTTGCAATGCCGCATGCAATAGCTAGTCCTAGAAGGATTTTCCCATTGAGAGCAAACACCACTATGGCACCAATGTTGGTGGTTAAGTTAAGCAGTTTCGAGTGAGCGTTGGCACGGATAACGCCCATACTTGCTGCAAATGTAAAGGCAATCGTAAGAAACGTTCCACTCCCAGGCCCGTAAAATCCGTCATAAGCACCTATGACAAAAGCACAGAGAACGCAAATGATGCGCTGCTTGGGCGTTATAGGATCATCGCTTTCGCTAGCGACCCGTTTAAAGTGCTTACTGAGCGTAATGTAGGCAACTATAGGAAGGATGATCATCAAAAGCCACTGCAGAATTTCAGCATCTATCAAAACAACAAGGCTTGTTCCACAAGCCGACCCAACAAGTGCCGCAGGAATTGCGGGGAGGATGACTTTCCAATAGATAAGGCCACTTTTGATAAAGCGAAAACTTGCCGTTGCCATCCCGAAAAAAGACTGAATTTTATCGGTGCTCAGCGCAAAATGAGCCGGAAGTCCAGCAAGCATTAATGCAGGCACTGTAATAAAGCCGCCTCCCCCGCTAATAGCGTTAAGAAGTCCTCCTAAAAAGCAGGCAGGCAATGCAATCAATAACGTAACTATGGTGACAGTTGGTTCCATGGGTCAGAATTTTAGCAAATGTCATACCTGCGAAAAACTTTGAACGCTTTAGCTTTTGACTTTGAACAACTTGAGCGTTACTTCACTTGGCAGTTGCGAATATATTCAAATTGTTTCTTAGAGAAATAAATAATCACAACAGTAAATAACCAGAATACCAACATCCAGAAAAGCTGCGATGCCATAATACAAACCACTACGCAAGCAAGCGCAATAACACCCGCTATAATACTGAGCCCAAGAGCAAACTTACGCTGCCTTAATGTTTGTTTTGTTTCTTGTGCTTGGCGACTATTTTTCTTTGATTTTTTCGCACTCATTACGGCTCCTATGCAACTTCTTGAAGCACCCCAAACGCATAATCCAAAGATCGTTTTCGATCATTTCGTCATTCGACGGCCAGAGAGCATCTCACTAACGAAAACCTATCACCGTAATGTAACTAGCACGTTTCAGGTAAAAGAACACAGCGACCGCGATTGTTAATTCAAAATTATGTTAATCGATTAGAAAACATCCACGTTATAACTGGTCTCAGTGGAAATTAAAGAAACTAGAAGACATGATTCATCGCCGCGCAAAGATAAGCTTCTGGTTTCAATCGAAAAGTAAGAACGCAGGATAGCACCAGCACATCCGAGAAACGATTTTCCGTCTAGTCGGCAACAGAAATCAAAACGAATAAATTAAAAAATCAAAAGATCTTGTCATCACAAGAAAATGCTTACGAAAAATATCTAATATATGGGCATTTTCCGACAACAAAACGGAAAAACTAAAACTCGTAAATAAAATTTGCTCGAATATATCTGAGGCGATTCTTCTTTTGCGTTTTATATGTTTTGTATAATTGAACCATGCTTACCGTACAAGACATATCATTTGGATTCGCACAAGAAGCAAGTTCTTACCCATTAAAGAGGGCTTATCTTTTTGGTTCACAAGCACGCGGTAATTCTAATCAAAGTTCTGATATAGATATCTTTCTTGACGTAAAAGAAGGTTTTTCGCTATTTGATTTATGCGGACTTACTGATGCTCTAGAAAAGAGATTTGGTGTTTTATGCGATGTTGTTACAAGAGCAGGACTAAAAGACTCAATCAGAAGTAAAGCCGAAAAAGATGGGATTTTAATTTATGAACAAGAATAAAGAAGAAATTCTATCTACGATTCAAGAAATTGCCGATCTTTGCAAAACGATCGAACGTCGCAAAAAGCAATATGGTATCACCCTTAGTTCGTTAACAACAAACAACGATCACGCAGACTTATTACTAATGCCTTTGTGTCAGATTGGCGAATCGGTTTAACGCTCGCGTAGCGAACTAGAAGAATTTTATCCAAATATGCCCTGGCATCAAATGACAGGACTTTGAAATGTATTGTACGTGGTTACACCAAGGTAGACCCTTCAAACGTAATGGCAACAGTCGATAAAGATATTCTGAATTTGTTTCATTACTGTCAAGCTATTCTTGAAGAGGCATAAACTGCATTAATCCATCAAAACTATTAATTGACTTATGTCTATAACCCAATTAGCCAACCGCAACAAGTGGCTCTACCTTTGACAAATCCTCTCCATGTAAATCAAGAGCATTCCACAGGTCGATATTACGTTGCATATTAAGCCAATATTGTGGAGATGTTCCAAACAGGCGCGCCAAACGCACAGCCATATCAGCACTAACCGACCTACGTTCTCGCACTAATTCATTAACTGACTGGCGCGAAACATGTAGTAAATGAGCTGCCTGTGCAACCGAAAGATTATACTCTGGTAAAAATTCTTCTCGGAGCATTTCACCAGGATGTGTAGGCTTGCGAGAAACGACAAACATGTCTTTAGAATCCATAGCTCAACTCCTTTAGTGATAATCACAAATTTCTACGTCAAAAGCATCTTCGTCAACAAAACGAAAGCATATTCGCCATTGATCATTGATGGAAATAGAAAACTGTCCTTCCCTGTTTCCTCTTAGTGCATGAAGCCTATTGCTGGGAGGAACTCGCAAATCTTCTATCCGAAAAGCGTTGTCAATCATGTCAAGTTTTCTAAGTGCACGCTTAACTATATTTGCAGGAATCTTTTTAGAAACCCCGTCGCAAAACAAAAGCTCAGTTTCTTTGTTGGCGAACGACTTAATCATGCATGTATTGTAATGCGTAACGTGACAATTGTCAAAATACAATTTGAGACATACTGTTTCCAAAATGACATGATCTATAATTCGCCCATTTCAATAGAAAAAGCCCAGATTTCTGGGCTTTTTCTCAATATCGAAGTTTAAAAGTAATTTAATTAAGCAACTAGATTACTCCACTTCTAAGTTCTTCAGATTGTTTAGAACTGCAATTCTTGGGAGCGGACTTGTAAATTACGTACTGCATTACAATCACATCTCAGCAATAGGAAGCGGAACCGCAAGCGAGGAATACTCGCAATCTTTGGATGTCCGCGGCGTTGCAATGGCGACCTTTCCATCAGGCTTAACAACAAAACATACCTCAGGGCCCTGTGCACCAGGCACATACGCGTCTTGTGCCGATAAATTAAAATTCACAAATGCCGCCTTGCTTACTTTACGCATAACGCCACCAAGCAGCACGTTTACCACATTTGTTGCCGCGCTTGTACCACTTGAAATAGCCGCTGATGCAGTAGTTTGCGCAAGCACTGTTCCCACATGCTGACCAGCTGCCCCACCAACATCAAGCGCCCCTTTGCTTTGCATTAAGAAGTAGTCTGAGATAACCGTAAACAGAGATGGACTTGTTGAGTGAAGATACCGCTGCCCCGCTACCTCGGTTTCCCAGCTTAAGCTCCACCAATCGTAGTCGGTTGCAGCACCAAACCCCGTTGCATACCGCACAACCTTGCTGCTACTTTGCCTACTTCCTCCAAGCGGCACATCCCACTGAAGCGTTTCGCAATATTCGTCGCCAAACTGATGAAGCAGCACCGCATTTTCCAGTTTGTTCGTCGTGGTGTTGTTAATTACCACGCGCGCGAAATGAGCCTGTGCCATTAGTTGCTCTTCTCATACGAAGCAGCCAGCTGCATAACCTGTTCAGGCGTAACCTCTTCCACACGAGATTCCACGCTAGGACGGGCGGCTTCGATCTGCTCTTTTGCAAACGACATAGCCATTGGCGTAGCTACCGGACCCGACTGAGATGCCTGGAACATAGGTAGTCGATTAGCCTGAACGGAGTCCAAAAGGTTCCAGCACATAATGAGTTCTTTAATAAAGTCCATTACTGCGGTAAGGTCAGGATCTTTATCTTCTTCGGTGCGCATCATGTCTACCACGGCATGCATCAAGTAATCCACACCAACCTTGGAATGGTCGACAATGGATTTGCACATGGAGTACACGAATACGTTATCTACTTCCTTGGCGAAGATGTTCTTGTTGGAAAACGTATACTTGTATGCCTTTACATCAACGCGAACAATGGAGTAATTTTCGGGGAATACGAAAAACATTTTATCTTCGGTTTCACCAATGGTGGTATCCCCAATAATGCCCGACAAACCGTGCTTGACTAAGGTTTTGAACCCTTCTTTTACCCCTGCTTTACCTTTGAAAAATTCATTGACCGCGCCCATAATGGCCTCGTCGCAGCCATTACTGATATTAATGTGCTCCCCGTGGTGATACTCGAATGCTTTATCACCCACAATTTCAAGGGGCGAACCCGTGCTTCCGCTTGCAAGCATAAGCTTCAGTTCGTTTTCGAATACCTCTGACTTGGCACGAGCCATTTTCTGCAAAAAAGAAAACTGCTCTTTAATGCGCTGTTCTTCTTCAGTCTTGCCCGTTAGATCGTCAATCATCTTACTAATTTTTGCCATGAGAATTCCCTTCTTTCATCAGGTCAAACAAGGAATATCAACATGGCAACCATAACTTTTTTTTTTATCCATCTGTCAAGGGCCTAAGCAGAATTGAATTGTTACAGCACTTGATATTGTTCTTTTACGGCGTCAGACACCTAACAACAGGATGTTGGGATCTCAAACACCAAACCGTTGAGACGCGCGCGACCAAGCAGATCGTCGACGAACCTTCTCGATACACCATTCCGAACTCAGCGCATTTACCATCTGTTATTCCTAGCAGAATAATTATTCTTCGTTCTATAAGCATGTTGTTTTGGTATGTTGGTAATAGAATTTGTTACCAATGAAAGCATTATGTCGCGTTCGATACCAAAAGGCATTCCGAGGTGCTCGACATGGAGGGTCTCGGCGCTCCTGTGGTTCTAACCCCTAAGTCGGAGGAAATCTCTGAACACATGAGTGTCAGGTTTGCTCTCCTCGTAAAGTTTGATATGTAAGAAGAGCAGCTAGTCCAATCCCGCCCCCACCGCGGACTTACAATAAAGCTTCTAGAAAGTCCCGAGCGAAAGGCTCGGCATGCCATCGACTTTCACAGCACAACGATTTCTCAATGAAGAGAACGGAAAGAAACATGACAAAAACAATACCAACCCTCTTCACCGTCTACTACATGAACCGGCAGAAGGTTTTCGAGACAAGGATGCTTCTCGACAACAAGTTCAAGACCGCCGGCTCCAAGGAAAGCCAAAGTGGGTCAAGCGCAGACGCGTCGCTGAGCGCCGAAGCCGAGCTCAACCCTCCCCTTCTGGCAAAGCTCAAGGCGAAACTAGAGGGAAGCGTCAGCCACGAAAAACAGGAGAAGGTCGTCGACACCCTTGAGTACGTGAACACGAACAGCCGAATGCTCTTCGACATAATGAAGCACTGCAAGGTCCCCGAAGACGGAGCAAGGCTCGCCGAAGGCGACCTCGCATACATCGGTGATGTGTCCCTGGAGCTCATCAACGAGGAGGAGATTCGGGGCATCATGGCAATCATGAGCGGTACCTTCGACGGGATTACCGTCCCCGACGTCGGAAACCTCGACATAGGCCGCATGATGCAATCGTTCATAGGAGACGGCGCCGCCTTCAAGCTCAAGGGGAGGCGCACGAGACGGAAAACACCGCTGTACGCAAAGATCCCGCTCGACGGAGAGGAAATGTTCGAGAGCAGGTACACGATCGACGACCTGCTCATCGGGAAGGTCGGCCTCGTCGGGATATGCAAGGGGAAGATCGATCCGGAGCAGATGAAAAGCCCGCTCGACTATTTCCAGCAACCAAAAAACCCAACATCCGAATTGCTGGACGACGTAATAGAATGCGACAAAAAGCTGGAACTTTCCTCAATCAAAGGCGATAACAGCCATTCGAAAAGCGGCTACTACATCGACATACTTGCTATCGTTCAAGCGGTGGCATTCGAAAGCAAGTAGGAAGTGCCATGTTCAAACTCTTTACATATAAAAGACCCCAATATGAGGGTTTGATCCGCAAGCTCAGGAACGACGGTTTTAAGTTAGTGTCCCTCCTCGATTTATACGGAAGCGATCAGATAGCAGCGCTGTTGCCTGAGGAAAAATACACCGTGGACATCTCTTCGTTCACAAGCCTACTCTCTGGCGAACCACTACTGGCAGCAAAGTTCGAGCTGTTGCTCTATCAGATGCCCCACACGACGGTGTTCATTAGCGATGAGGATGCCGCAGGCAAGAACTCATATCAACTAAGAACCATGTTTGAGGACGTGAGCAATTGTGGAATCGTAGTGTCAGAGAGCGAACAGGAGGCCAAAAGATTAAAGAGGACACTCTCATCGCTTGACGAACACGCACTTGAAGAGGTTCTCGAGAAGCTCCAAGATAATCTCATCGGACAAACAGAATTCAAGGGTGCCTTCGAATCTCAGGCACGCACCTTTAGACTGTTCAATGCGCTTGGCGAGCAGCCGATATTATCGCTGCTGCTCCTCGGCCCCTCAGGCGTGGGCAAGACCGAGGCCGCAAGAATCCTCTGCAAAGCGATCGCACCGGGCCAGCCACTTCCAAAGATCAACCTCGGGAACTACAGCAGCAAGGACTCGCTCAATTCGCTGATAGGTAGCCCCAGAGGCTATATGGGAAGCGAGGAGGGCGAACTGAGCAGAAAGATAGACTCTTCCGACGCCGGCGTGCTCCTGGTAGACGAGTTTGAGAAGGCAGAGCCAGCCATCTGGAACTTCTTTCTTGACCTCCTCGAGACGGGGACGTTCACCGACTCCCAGGGGATGGAACACGATCTCAAGGGCTACACGATCGTGTTCACAACGAACTGCCCTCGCGAGAAGCTGAGCGGCACCTTCCCCGCAGAGCTCCTGTCCCGCTTCAGCCTTAAAGCGCGCTTTTCACATCTGAGCACAGAAGACAAGAGGCTCTTCATCGAAAGGTACGTCTCCAAAATCTACGAGAGATCCCTAAGCCTGCCACCCGAGAACATACCGAAGCTGCCAAAGGACATCGCCAACAGAGCCCTGACGGAAATCGACGTCAGGACAATCGACAACATCCGAATCCTAAAGAACGTCACAAGATCCTGGATTAGCGACCTTGTGGAAAAGTCGCGGGAAATTACCGAGTAGCAGAATAATCCCACACGTGAGCTTCCGCGGCTCACTTGAACCACCAGATCACCACCTTGAACAGCCATACGAGAAGTGCAGCACACGAGAGCAGGTCGGGATTATGCTCGAGAAATCGGATATCCGTTTACTCGTGTGGTCGAATCGACTGTTTCCTAGCTTCCTCATGCAGCCACACATTTTCTAGTGATCTTCGTGTGACGAGTCTTTCGACCACAGACCAACTTAGACTTTATAAGCAGCAAATCCTCTTTATTCTTATGCATTATACGGGTGGGTAGGTTGTTGCTGCAGAGAAACAGGAAATTGCTGGGCCTACCTGTAATAAACAGGGTGAAAAGAAGCCGCAATTTCCCCAGCACTCCTTATGACAATTCGATTTCAAAAAATCAAGTCAAAATGGAGAACTCAGGAAACACCTCAATCGGAATAGCTCTCACAAATTCATTACTTAGCGTTGTATTCACTTTTTTTAAAATCCTGCATTGCAGGCTAGGTCGTTATTGCCAAAAATCGACTCTAAACCGAAAAGAATTTGTTAGAAATGAAACGTTTCACCTGTTCAGAGATTACTTTTAATTGATTTAGACACACTTTTAAGCGGATACCCTATTAATTTCTATCAGTTGCACTACAAAAATAAGTGAAACTAATTTAATGGCCTTTTACAGTTCCATCAACATAAATTGGTATCTCAAGCACCTTACAAGAATACGCCTTCAAAGACCACCTGTTTTTTATCTTATAGGACGAGAACCAAACACAGTAAATCAAAAAGACAATACCTAATACAATCGAAAGAAACGTGCTTATATTTTGGAAATCGAAACAAGACAATATAGGCATTGAGTTATGAACCTTCATGGCTAGAAAGAATAGCCCAGCTACATTTGTAGCAGTACATACCAAATTTAATAACCATGGAATATTAAAAATCTGTCTATTTACAAAAGTTTCCTCTTTACTTCCAACTAAAATAGCAACAACAATGGGAGCAATTGAAAGTAGAAAAGTTAGCGCATTCATCCCTGTTTGTCCATTAAGATTTACAATTTCAGGATTTAAGACAAATACAAGCATTATCAAAAAGGAAAACCCAAAATATGCAAGATATCCGAATGATTTAATTCCTAATCGAGGGGCAAGATTAAGGCATATGTTATAGACACTTGCGTGTGAATCAAAAACCGGAATTCTCCTGTAAAGTCGATTTAAATTTTGATCCTCATCATTATCGGCTTGCTTGCACCTCGCCCAACCCATCTGAGTCTTCACAGATACACATGAAGGAGTCAATACTCCGTATGCCAAAGCTTCAGAAGGAAACTCAACCTCATTTTTATATTTTTCTAAAAGCTTTTTTACCAAGAAAAACTTTGGCTCAGATCCGTTCTTTTTATCACTAAGTCTTATGTCCAAATCTTTCTTTTTGCCTAATCTAAATATTCGATTTTCAACTGTTCCTTTACGATAGCTTGGAATAAAACAAGTACCCTCAGGTGCATGGATCATTGTATGAGTAACTTCACCAATTCCCATCGATTCCAGATTAAAATCAAAAGAAATCTTACCGGAATTTCTAGTCCGTTCGTAAGGAGACCTCATAACCTCTTTTACGAAATTGCGCGTAACTAAATAGCTAACTTTCAATATGGAAAAATCACTATGATCCAGGTCAACCACAACACAAGCAAGCCATTGAATAGAGTTTAAAGTCACTAAATATCTAAAAACGCGAGAATGGTACCAATAGTAATTAAATAAATTACGTACAGTAGAAATTGAGTTTTTATCCCACTCTGGATCCATTTTTAAAGCATCTACATTAAGCAGCGAATTTGCTTTTATTGCACAATATACATCAGGATCACCAAGCCTGATCAAGCTTCCGTCTTCTCTTCTTGGAGGAGTGGGTTCCCTGAATAACTGAATCAAAAATTTGACCAATAATGGCCTTTCAGCCAATGGCGTTAATTTCTCCTCGTGAAACAAATCCGCCTGAAAACCATGAACTGTCAGAATTGCCCCTTCTAGTTGGTTTAGAGCAACATGACAGCCCATTTCTCGCAACAAAAGGCGCATAGACTCATCGCATTCATTTTTTATGCTAAAGCTAGAAAATTGGTCACTTTTGCAAACATGCATTATTGGAATGTTAATGACTTTAGAGTCTGCATTTGAAGAATAAAACTTTTTACCAATAAATTCATTGAACGTTTTTTCAACCAATGCTTTATCGATATCTAAAGATAACTTAAGCTGCCATTGAGAATCCCCGACATACTCCCAGTTCTCTACACACCTATTCAACCAACTAGTAGTCAGAGCAAGCCTAAAATCAAAGCACGCCTGCAAATTTTCCTGATCGTCAAACGGGCAATCAACAGGAAACTCATTATTCAATTTTTGCATAGTTTGTACCAAAGGGAATTATCGGAATAAAATTTTCTTTACAGGTTTGCGACTTATAGACTTTGCTGGCTTACTAGATTTATTCCTCCATGCATAAGAAGGACGCTGAATATCTGCATATTTTTTTCCATCTGTAGATATACAAAAATCGCCAAGTATGTTCGCGGCACGCGTGCGCAAGCCATCAGAAAGGCTATCACATTTTTTTGGATCGCACATACTTATACCCTCTTTTCTTTTAATGTATTAATATACCACAATATTAAAATGAGTTCAATATTAACTTGAAATACATACGAGACTGATCGATAAATCTTTTAGAGTGTAAGTTAGAAAGTTGACTAGCCTTCTATTTGTTCGTTTATCAGCACATTAGCCAACACCAAATCAATTGGCTCGTTAATATCAAGCGCCTCGCGCTCATCAATCAAAAATCCCTGAACGTTATTACCAAGAACAGAATGAGTCTCTCTTAAGGCATCTACGGTAGTTGCATATAAGCAACTGTTTTCTATATATAGGGGTTTACGATCCTGCCTTCTACGTGGCGCATCTGGATATAGCCTATGGTAATTACCCTCTTCTTCAACCCAATAGTCAGTTCTGGTTTCATTGAGAGTTAGCATGGCATCATATTCGCTGCCTATTTCTGAAAATTCATCCCAAAATTGTTTGACAGTTTCAGGTTTTCTAAATGGAGAAGTCGGCTGCACCGTCAGTACGACCTCATAAGTTTTCCCGTGCAATGATTTCATTTGATCTAGCGCATCAAGTAAGGCATCTTCAGTCTTTGCGCCATCTCCACTGATTGATTCCGGCCGCTTGATTACGTATGCGCCACCATGGTCAAGTGCCACTTGAGCTATCTCATCAGAATCGGTGCTAACCACGATATCAGCATTTATACCCGAATCCAATATAGAATCAATCGCATAACAAAGAAGGGGTTTATCTCTTACTAGCTGGATGTTTTTCTTTGGAATTCCTTTGGAGCCACCGCGAGCAGGGATTACTGCAAGACAAGACTTAGTCATCCCTCTCACCACGCATTTTCTCTTCCACGTAATCAAAGACATCAAACAATGTCAAAACATCAACTAGTTTGAATTCATCGTCGAGAACCGGAAAAATAGTCATCCCCCGCGTTTTTGCTAATTGGTAGGCTTTTTCAAGATCCCTGCTTTTCAGATACATAAAAGAAGGGGATGCAAATTGGCCAACACTTGCAAATAAATTTGCTCCTGAAGCAAGGGCTCGAATAATATCCCCTTGACTTAGCAAACCTGACACCCTACCAAGATCGTCCACTACTAAAACAGCGCGATTCTTATTCTCCTCAATCTGGGCTAGGGCTTCTTTAATCGTATAACTTGGAGTAATGCAATAGACAGATAGGTCTTTCATGGTATCTCCTAATACATCAATTTTTTAGTCATCCATTTTGAATCTGGGGTGGTATTGACAAGTAGATCCAAAATTCGCTCTGATGAATGCCCATCCCCATAAGGATTCTCGCAGTCTGAAAGGTATTCTTCGAACTCAGGAGAAATAGCTCGATCGATTGCCTGTTTAATTTCATCTACATCGAATGAAACATCTATTACGTTCTTCCCCCTAAAACGCATATCTTGTCTGCGACCAATGTTTACTGAAGGGGTTTTAAATGTAGGTGCCTCAAGAAGTCCGGAGCTAGAATTTCCAACAATACATTTTGTTTCTTTCAAAAAGCCCAAATAATCCTCGCGTTTAAGGTTTGCGAAGAGATGATAGTCTCCTTTTCGGTTGGCTAATATGGCGTTTTTCACGCTTAGCGAACCAGCGTCATTGTTAGGCAAGATGACAATCTTTGGAATATCGAACTGATTAAGTGCCTCAACGAAAATTTTTGCCTGATCACCTGCTTTAGACATTTCTTCTGTTACAGGATGCATTACCGCGAGAAGAAAACCATTCGAAAGGTCTACCGAAAAGCGTTCTTCCAGTTCGGAGATTGAGGTGTACTGCGCTGCAACCATCTCATCAATCTGAGGTGCGCCAACATTGAACACCCTGAACGGTTCTTCACCGAGCTTTATCAGCCTGTCTGCGGCATCTTGATTCGCTGCAAAATGCATGTGAACAAGCTTTCCTATGGCATGACGCGTCATGCCATCAATGTTTCCCGACAACTCACCTGCCTGAATATGGGCAACCGGTATATAGCAATAAGAAGCAGCAATAGCACCCATCAGCTGCTCGCCACGATCACCTGCTAAAACTACCCAATCAGGCTGTTCGATATCGAGAATATCCGGCAAAGCATCAAGGCATACACCAAGTGATTTAGCATGAGCCACATGATCTCCACCTTCTACCGCCATACGGATTTTATGATTGATATGGAAGCCCTCACGCTCTATTTCCTTATAGGAACTGCCATATGCAGGCAGTAAATGCATATTTGTTACAACAAGTGAATAATCAATATCTTTACTCTTCTCAATAAGACGAAGTATTGGGCGAATGTAGCCCCATTCACCACGAGATCCGGTTAAAAACAGTAACTTTTTCACGTTATTTCTCCAGATCTTCCCAAGCAACAAGTGTGTTTGCTTTGATCTCGCGTTTTGCTACTTTTCCTATTACTTCATCCATTCGACAAGAAGGAATTCCTGTTCCAGGACGTTTTGACCAAATCATTTCTTGAGTAATTGTTGAGCCTTCAGGAATATCAACAAGGGAAACTACACTACGATGTGCCCACTCACGAATTCCTTTTTCTGAAGAATGAACCTTCTTTTCAGAACCTAAGGCGGCCTCTACTTTTCTAATTCCGTCTACTAGTTGTCTCAACTCAAAGAAATCAATCGAAACCGACTGATCCGGCCCAGGAGTACGCTTATCTAAAATGACATGCTTCTCGATTATCTTTGCTCCTTTGGCAACAGCAGCAAATGAAGTGTACAGATCAGGCGTATGATCCGAATGCCCAATAACTGCCTTAGGGAATTCGTTTTGCATTTGCTCAATAACACCAAGGTTTACATCTTCATAGCAAGGAGGATATTCAGAAAGGCAATTCATCAAAGCAAACTCTATACCCTCCCCTTCAAGCACATCATAAGTGCGCTTAATCTCATCCATGGTTGCCATTCCAGTAGAAACAATCATTGGTTTACCCATTTTTGCTATGGCTTTTAATGTAGGGATGTCATCCATTTCCCCGGATCCAATCTTAAAAGCAGCAACTCCAAGCTCGTTTAGCTCCTGCGCTGCTTTAAGACTAAAAGGAGTGCAGAGATACTGAATTCCAATTTCATCGCAATAATCCATGAGCTCTTTATGCTGATCAAGAGTTAGGGCATAACGTTTTAGAAATTCATAAAGTGGAATATCAAAATTAGAGGTCATGGGAACATCGGGAAGCATTTCCTCATCAGGAAGATGATGCTGGAATTTAATGCAGTCACAACCTGCAAGTTTTGCCTGGCGGCACATCTCTTTCGCGGTATCTAGGCTGCCCATGTGATTGTCACATGCCTCAGCAATAACATAGACAGGACTACTATCTCCTATTAGACGATCATTAATTTTCATTCTTAAATACCCCTTTTCAAAAAGACAAAAGGCACAACAAAGAAAGCACCTAGAGCGCTAGATGCTTTATCTTGTTGTGCCTTTTTAGTTGTTTATTGATTAGTCGACGCAATTATTCAAAAGAGGCTTAAAAGCCACACATAAGCTATTCGGTAGTTTTGTCAAGAAGAGCTAACTGTCTCTTTTCGTCAAGATGTACATATGCCGCTTTCGGCCACTTTGTAAAGCGAAGAATTCCGAGCCTTTCAAAGGTATTTCCAATCGCATTACGTAAAAACATTCGACGATACTCTTTTTTTAAAGAACTATCAGACAATCCAGTGGACTCCAAATCAACACCATCACGCTCAATCGAATCAACGATAGCGAGTGCAGTTCTTTGCGCTGAGCAGCCATCGACTTTGCCATAATAGGGGGCGTAATAGTCTGCCCCTTTTTGCTCGGAACAAAGTCGCTCAATGCCCTCAATATTTATTTGAACAAGATCTTCAATAACCGGAAATGAGCTAAGACCATACGCCCTAAACATAGAATCGTTTTTTATAGGTTCATGCCTCAACACTGGAACACCGAAAACATTAGCTTCAAACGCTGTTGTACTGTTCCACACAAGCACAAGACTTGCCTGAGAAAGCCAAGTATACACCGGCAAATCCGCTATTGTCTTGATACGATAGTCCACATCAACTGCAATGGTGCCAGGATGAGGGCGATAAATCAATTCGAATTGCTCGAAAAAAGACGACGGTAGTCGTTTAAATTGCACTTTTGTCAAAGCAAGAGAACGTAACTCCTGCATACACAAAGCCTCATATGCCTCTTCTGAAAGCTTCCCAAGAACAGGATGTTTGGTGCGGGATTCCCTATTCATAGGGCGTTCTTGACGACCTTCACAATAAAGCACCCATTTCTTGGATGCATCAAGCCCATATGTTTGCGCTAATTCATCCCGTGATATTTGCACGCCATTACATATCGCATCTAGACGCGCGTTTCCAGTAACGACTATGAGATTATTGTTTACCCCTCGTTCTCTAAGCCTTCGTGCATAGTCTTTACCCCATGCGCAATGAATACAGCCATTACGAGCAAGTGCGCCATTTGGCAGTTGATACGCATCGTTAAAAGGAGCGGCTATTTGCTCGTGATGGAGGTTGAATACCTTGCAATTAACGTCTCTTTGCTTTCTAAATGGCAAAATAGGAGCATAATCAGGGACGTCAGAATATAGAAAAGGCACAACTACTGCATAAACTGGACGTTTCTGCAGAGATTTCACAGTTCCTAGCCACTCAAATGTATAGTCCCTAATTTCCACATCGTACAATGTAGGTGCAAGTTGATGTATTTCATTTGCAATACGTTTTAACGCGTCATATTCGCGATTCACATGTTCGTAAAATAGAACAATTCTCTTCATATCAAATTTCCGTTATTCAACTGTTTTTATTGGTTTCGTCGTTTGTTTAGATATTTCCATGCGCAAAAGCCGACTTAAGAACTGAAAAAAATGAAGAAATTTTTTGGCGATATACCACTAGAGCCATTGCTGCAGCAATAACCGCTATCCCGATATGTAAAATCGGAGCTTGCCATACAGCACAATTAACACAACATAAAACAAAGATAATCAGCGAAGAAACTAATGTTCTCAGTGGCTTCTCTATTGTCCTGTAGTATTTTTGCCCAAAAACCGTCCTGCTTATCAAGCAGACAATTGAAGCCATACCGAATGCAATAGCAGCACCTGTAGCACCAAAGATTGGGGTAAGTAACACCACCAACACTACATCGACCACAATCAATATTATTGACGACACCAGCATCAAGTAAGTCTTTCGAGATATATTTACGCCATATGCCGTTGTCTCACAAAGAAGTGACTGAATTGGCCAAAGCATCAAAAGCATAAAAAACGATTGTGAATCAGCGTACTCATTTCCAATAAAAATGTATACAATGTCCTGGAAAGCAAATATTAAACAAACTAATATAACACTTGCGAAGAAAATAAAATCATGAGCAAGCATAATTTGTTTTTTTGCTGTCTTATAGTTTTGATATATATAAACAGACCAATAGGTACAGAAGGCAGCAGGTATAAACGAGAAAATATTAGCTATAGTCAGTCCTAGAGCATATATCCCCGCATCCGTAGGCGTTGAATTAACCATTAGCATTGTTTTGTTAATTGAACCAAGCAGACTCAGCACGATCGAATTCGCTACGGTAGGTAACCCATAAACAACCATTTCGGAAACACGCATCGAATCAACTGTGGTTTTAAAGCAAAAGTAAGGTCTCTTTCTTGCAGCAAAAGCCGAAAATCCAATGATGCCCGTACCCGCGACAAGAAAGACACACGCAAATTCAGGCTCACTTGCTAAGGCTGCCGGAACGATATATATAAGACGGTTAACAAGAATAAATGCGACCTGTTGCATATTATAGCATCGAGCATTTCCCTCGGCACGCGCTTCATAACTGGTAATTTTATAAAGAGCAATCATAAATGCATACAGCAGCAAAGCAATAAGAAAATATCTTGATTCGCTGCCAAAAAGACTACTAGATACCTCAACCCCAAAACGCGGAATAACAACTATACCGATTAGAATAAGATTTATCGCAGAAATAACCAAATAATAGGTACTAATTCTACGACGCCCCATATAGCTTGACTCGTTATAAAACCTAATAAATGTTTCACCTAGCCCCAATGGCGTAAACAAAGCCAACAAGGTGCCATAATCGTAAAACAAATTGATAACTGCATAGTTATCAGCAGGAACCACATGCGATATAAGCGGAAGAGCTATAAGCGCAACTATAGCTGATATAACAGTCGGAATACTGAACTTAAGAATATTATGAATGAATCCACTAGGCTTCATGATAGCGCCTGAAATAGTAAAAAACTACATTTAGACTGACTAACCTTGAAACTTCAACTTTCTACGCAAATCGTGTTTCTCATAAAATTGTCGTACAAATTTTACGTCTTTGAGCTTTTTCTTAAAGAAAAGAAGTGGTCGGTACTTTAGGTAAGCAAGAAACCAAGTAGCAATCGGAATCTTCACACCATTTTTTCTGCACTCAGCAAGTGATTCAGTACTATATTTATGGCGTTTCTCATTCGTGTCGCCTATAGAATAAGCAATTCGATCTGCTAGGTTATCATAAAAAAATTGTATATCAAACACTTCAGAAAACTTATCAAGTTTACCGATTGAATACAACTCAAACATCGTGCGAGTACATTTGAAACATGTACTATCGTTGAGGCCATCACAAACACTTAGATATTTTTGTGCAATAGGACTATTAGCAATATATTTAACTTTATCTAACCTACTCGCATTAAGGTCAAATACATACATTCGAAAATCTCTAGTACTTATAAAGCTTGTGTTCAGCACATCATAAGCTGCCATATCATCATATTTGACAGTAATTTCGGTAGCTTTTGCTCCACTTCCCGACCAGTAGAATATATTTGCAAGACGCTTCAGCGCATACAAACATCCGGCATTTTTAAATGTATCGGGTGAGGTGAGCATATCCGGATAACCTTTTAATAGTTCTAAAATATTAGTGTTAATAGCAATTAGGGGGAGATTCAAATCATGCGCTGCCTTCTCAAAAAATGTACGTTTTTCTAAAAAAATTTGCTCCGATTTAGCTTGATCTTTCGTAAGTGCACCAACATTGTTAAAGATCAAATGCGTTATTGCCATTTTTTCTTGAACGGGGTGAAGGTTAGATAAAACCGTATAAAACGAATCCACTCCAGCGGAAAATGCAGCAACATGAGCATTCACTTCACAAGGAATTTCATCCGCCAATGGTGCTTTAATTTCTATGCTGTGATACTCAGAAATTGCATCTGCCATAATAGGAATTTGGTAATTCGTAAGTTGATAATGCAGTTCTTCCGTCACAGGAGCTTCGCATATCAAATTAGCTTTCTCATACATCGCTAATGTAAAAAGCATGAGTACAAATGAGTCACTACGTTCTTGGCAAACGTATGGAGCGTATTCTTCATCAAATTCAAAATACAAGTCATGCTCTTTCCCAAACATGCTTATAGGCGCCTCAAGTCTACATTTCGAATTAATATGTACAATCCTTGGTATTCCTATTGTTATTTCTTTTTCCACGCTCAATTCTCCAATCGTAAATTCGCATTCAGAAATATCTGGCAGTTGTCGCTTTGGCCTTATTTTTGTGTAAGTAAAGCACAAAACAAGCAAAACGCCTCACGAGGCTTTAGCGAGTTTGAAATGTAAATTCTGGGTCACTCATTAAACTACGTGTTACGCCTATGTCTTCAAACTTACGATGCGCTATCACGATACAGTGCACAATTATCTATTGCTTTTCTATCAGGATTCTTTTTTTGATTGAGAGCTCTAACATATAGCTGAGACTTTCGACTGTACTTACTAGAATGTGAGTTGAAAGTCCAGTTTAAAGAAGTTGACTTATTCTCGATTATTTCACCAGCACTTTCATTCAGTAACAAATCCTTTGCTGGCTTGCGACTCATCCACCTATCAATTAATAACAAGAAGATGCACACTAGAGTACATAGCAAAAGCCCTCGAGTAAGCTGTGAAGGAGAATAGAGGTACCAACGCGGAACCGTAATGACAAGATAAACTAAATCTAATATTAATACGTTTTTAAACAGCGCTACTTGCTTTTCGATCTTATTCACACCATAAACTATCGCTAACACAGCAAAAGCTACAAGCACTATGCCAGCAATGCCAAAATAGAACCATGCGTAGATCGGCAGGAACCCACCGCCAAAGTGCAAATAGTAAGATTCCGTCACTAGGGGCAAGCGCGAATCGGGAACACTACCCCCCAAAAAAATAGAAGCTAACCAACTAAACAAATAATGAAGATGCTCACTGCCTGAGATCGACTCGCCAAATATAATGAAAGTTATTGACGTATGCCATGAAGAGTAAGCGGTGTCCCACGCAAGGCCGTTAGACAACCTAAGACAAAAACCATCTATAACCGAAGACAGACCTTGATCCCAGATTTGCGTACGTACCATTCCGAATCCCAAAAAGAAAACGAAACCAATAAGGACAATTACAATCAGTAATGACGTTCGTGTTCTTTTGCTAAACATAAAAAGAAATGCCACTAATATGAGTTGCAACGCGGTTACCCGCCCCCCATAAATGAGATTCTGAACTGCGTATATTATTAAAAGGCTAAGAACTGCACTTTTAGCAAGCTTACTGTGCCCTGCGAAATAAAAAGCAACAATAAAGAAAATTGTGGAGTATTCATAAAGCGCAGAAGGATCCGATCTCTCAGTTCCTAGATTTTCAGGCCGAGCAAAGCCAAAAACGCAAATACAAATTAGACTTATAAGCAAACAAGCGAGAAGAAAGTTATTTGGTCTATTTTTTGATGGCAAAGAATCGCCAAATGCAAAGTGCTTTATTCTAGAGGGAAGCAGGCATACTACAATCGAAATAAAAGCAACTAATATAATAAGTGCTAAATGCGCCTCTTTCGTGCCCGAATAGATCGTGTATAAAGTTCCTCCAATAGGATTTAAATAATTTGCAGAAACTACTCCATAATTTGCGTATCCAATAATACCAAACAAAATCAGTAAGAGTCGGTTGTGACGAACTCGCCAAATGATATATCCGTTTATAACTAGTAATAAAAGACTAGTAATAATAGGGTCTACAGTTGTGGCTGCAGCAAAAATCATATAAATGATTCCTGTCCCACCAATCAAATAATCAATTAGTTTGGTTTCATTGAGTAAATTCATTATCGTTGTTTAGCTTCAGCAATACATTGAAGTCTATTAATAAAACTTGCTAAATTTTCCACCAAGCACGAATCACTTCGCTTGATTGTCTCGCAACAACCTCCAGTATTAAATGTATATACTGGTGTACCGCATGCCTCAGCCTCTAAGTTAACTGTTGGATAATTATCTTCTAGTGTTGGATTAAAAAAAATATCTGCTGCAGAATATATCTCTACAAGCTCTTCAATCGTCCTTGTTTTTTCAAGTGCGATCAAATCGGAAGGAAGTCGTTTAATCTGTTTTTTAGTAAGACCGACCAGAACAATAACAAACTGCTTTGGATCAAGGCTATTATATAGCTCAATAAAAGAATTGAGGCCTTTTTTTTCGGACCACTTCGAAGCAACCCCCAAGATCATGACTCTATTACCAACCGAATAATCTTCCCTAAATGTGCTCGGAGTAGGACGAAAAATCTCAGGATTAACCGTATTGGGAATTACCTTGATGCTATAAGCACCTAAGTAGCTTTGTTGGACTAATTTAGCCAACCATTTTGAAGGGGAAATAAACGACAAGCGTTCTTTAGGTATAGAAGTAATCAAGCTTTTCTTCGCACTATAGCACCAACGAACACTAAAATCCCCGCCAAGAAATGTTTCTGGATATTCTCTCTTTTGAGGGCATTGCTCGTGCTGAGCACAGCCGTTTTTCCACTGCTCGCATCCAATATAATCAAAATGAATGCAATGCCCAGTTAAAACCCATGCATCATGCAAAGTCCACAAAATCTTACAATTCTGCCTTGACAACCAATCAAATAACATAGGTAGATTGAGATAATATCCTAAAAGAACATGTAAATGGATAATATCAGGATTAATTTCATCTAGTTTGTTTAACAATCGACGCGTGTTATGTCTTGAATGAAAACTCGCTTTACCATCTATTCGGGTCTGAAACGCATCAAAACATACCTCCGCAAACGACCCGATTTTAATCATATATTCATCTTCTTGATGGCTTCCTCGAGCCCAAATAACATAAGACTCCACACCCTGAGATTGCAACTGATAATGCTTACGGAAAATTATATTTTCCGCCCATCCGCCAGAATACGCATTAATCTGCACATACTTCAACGACATCACCAAGCGAGCACATCTCGACTCATTAATAATGCTTTTGAGTCAATTTGTTTATCTTTTTCACTAAGAATTACTTTGGCTTCATCAAATTCTTCATCACCCTGAAGTGCTGGCCATTCAATCCCTATGACAGGATCGTTCCACATAAGACCAC